>ERZ860445.34-NODE-34-length-119897-cov-16.059545_pt1 | contig 119897 bp, 105 predicted proteins | sample MGYA00509977_ERZ860445 | MGnify/ENA primary metagenome ERZ860445 (study PRJEB30046, sample SAMN00715233) | human gut metagenome | study: EMG produced TPA metagenomics assembly of the A metagenome-wide association study of gut microbiota in type 2... | reverse complement strand
CTCTACTTACATTTGTTAATTTTTAATTTTTGAATCAGAAAGCCAACTGCTGATTGGCATAATATACAGATTATGAATTTAAACCCTAATGATTGGAATCATTTTTTAATGACAGGCAAGCTGGATTTGTGATATACCATTCACTTCAGCTCCGTTTTGCCTGTCTGTGATATTAAATTGCAAGGTTTAAAACTTAAAACTTAACCCGGCAGTAAGAAATCCTTTATTTCCAAGACCGGCTTCAACAAAACCTCCTACACGTTCGTTTCCCACTCTCACAGCTATCGGATTTACCTGATAAGCAAAATCAGTACTGAAGTTTGCCTTTTTTTCAGATGTTTTTTTATCAACCGGAGTTTCACTGTGTCTTGAGAAGTTTACACCGGCTGCAGCCGTTCCATACAACTCCACTAGTCTACGCTTGTAGTAAACAAATTCTGCAGTAGGAAGAACAAGTAAACGCAAATCTTTCTCCTTTATCGATGGAGTCTTTTCTCCTGCTATGGAAAGTTTACTGCTCGACATTCCGAATCCCAGGTCAGCACCAACTCTGAAACGGTTGATAGAATATCTGTAACCCAAGCCATATATCATACTGTACTTACTGTCCGAACGTTTCGTTCCAGTAATAGCCTCTTCTATTCCCATACCAAGGATATCTACACTCCCTTGTGTCAATCCATCGCTCACAGAGATTCTCAAATCGTGTTTTTTATCATTTGCCACAAAATCCTGTGTTGTACTCTGTGCATTTACTACATTAAAACCAGCTACCATAAAGAGAGACAATGCGAAAAATTTCAGTTTCATAATTCAATGTGTTTAGTTAGTTAATGATTCTTTTTTCTTTCTTTTCACTGACATAACGCAGGATTACTTAAAAACCCCTATGCCTCTCTTCAAAAAATATAAAAAAAATGTCCTCCCGACTTTCGTCAAGAGGACATTCCATTCTATAATTACCTTAAAGGTTATGTTTCTTACCAGATATTGACACGTTTTTCAGGTGCAATATACATCGAATCGTTCGGAGTGATACCGAAAGCATCGTACCATGCCTGGATATGAGGCAAAGCACCATTTACACGCCATTCTGCCAATGAGTGAGGATCCGATTTAGTATAAACACGAATCTGTTCGTCACGAATATTGCCAGCCCATACCAGTGCATACGACAAGAAGAAACGCTGTTCTGGAGTAAAGCCATTTTCAACACCCAGAGGAGATTCCTTCATGGCATGCTGCAACGCAGCGTATGCAATCTTCAAACCACCGTGATCGGCAATATTTTCACCCAATGTCAGTGCACCGTTTGCATACAATCCCGGCAATACTTCAATCTTGTTGAAGAAGTCTACCATTACTTTTGCACGTTCTGTAAAGCGTTCTGCATCGCCTTCTGCCCACCAGTCTTTCAAGTTACCATCTTTATCGAACTGACGTCCCTGGTCATCGAATCCGTGAGTCATTTCATGTCCGATTACTACACCGATAGCTCCATAGTTACAAGCATCATCTGCATTCATATCGAAGAACGGATATTGCAGAATAGCAGCCGGGAAACAAATTTCGTTTGTAGACGGATTGTAGTATGCATTGACAGTCTGAGGAGTCATCAGCCATTCATCCTTATCTACCGGTTTGCCGATACGGCTCAACATATCATCCAATCCCCATTTAGCTGCACGACACACGTTAGCCCAATAAGAATCTTTTTCCACCTTCAAAGCAGAATAATCCTTCCATTTGTCCGGATAACCGATTTTTACATGGAAAGCATTCAGTTTTTCCAGTGCTCTCACTTTAGTACTGTCGCTCATCCATTCCTGTGCCTGGATACGTTCACCCAAAGCTACCTGTAAATTCTTCACCAGCTTCAACATACGTTCTTTTGCGGCGGCAGGGAAATACTTCTCTACATACATCTGTCCTACCAACTCACCCAACATTCCGTTTACAGAGTTGACCGCACGTTTCCAGCGAGGCTGATTTACCTGACGTCCAGACAATACCTTACCATAGAAATCGAAACGAGCAGCAACAAAGTCATCGCTCAGATAAGAAGCTGCTGCATCAATCAAATTATACTGCAAGTAAGAGATATGTTTAGATACAGGCAATGTATTCATCAAATCACCTACTTTCTGAATCGGTTCCAAACGTTCTACGTTCAGTTCTTTCACTTCCTGTATTCCCAATCCTTTCAGACAAGCATCCCAGTCTACCCCCGGAATGTTTTTCTTCAAGTCCGCATAACTCATCTTATGATAGTTGGCTTCCGGATCACGACGTTCTACCGCACTGAACGATGCCTGTGCAATGGCAGTCTCTATTTCCAACACATCATTCATTTTCTGCTGTGCTTCGGCCTCTGTAAAGCCAGCCAGACGGAACAACTTACTGATGTATTGTTTATAATTTTCGCGGATATTGACTGTCACTGAATCCTGATCCAGATAATATTCTTTTTCACCCAAGTTGATACCTCCCTGAGCAATCTGGAAAATATTTACAGTACTATTCTTAGGATCGGCATACACATAACTGCTAAAATAAGTACCCACACCACAATTTGCCAGTTTTACCATCATCGGTACAATCTGACTTTTATCTGTGATAGCAGCTATTTCTTCCAACTGAGCCTTAATAGGAGTAACCCCGTCGTTGTTCAGTTTCACACTGTCCATAGCCAAAGTATATAAATCTCCTATCTTCTGTTCCTTGCTTCCGGGAGTTCCTTTCTGTGCGGCACAGCTTTCAATCAATTCGCGTACCTGCTTCTGACTATTCTCGAACAACATGTCGAAAGTGCCATAGCGCGAATACTCTGCAGTCAGCGGATGTGCGTCATTCCATCCACCACAAGCATAACGGAAGAAGTCCTGTCCAGGAGCTACCGTTGTGTCCATATTTGCCAGATCAATACCCGAAGTACTCTGTACTCCTTTCTGGCCTGTACAACTTGCCATTGCAGTAAGAGCAAACGCTGCAACAGCTACACAATGTTTTGTTTTCATACTTCAATATTATTAAAACAGTAAGTAATTTATTCTTTTACAGTGAGGCTTTCCTGCTCCATCAAGGCTGCCTCCCACTCTTCTTCCGCCTCAGAAATCTGCTGTTTCAGCTGCTGATGCTGTTCGTAAAGTTTCATATCCGAAGCACCTTCGGGTGTAGCCATCTTTAATTCCAGTTCTGCCACTTGCGATTCCAGTTTTTCTATACGATTCTCACAGTCGGCAATCTGTTTTTCTACCTTGCGGAGCTTTTTATTCAGCTCTTTCTGCGCTTCATAAGAAAGCTTGTTTTCGCTGGCCTGTACAGTTTCTTCTTTCTTGGATGCCACCGTAGGCGACTGGGAAAGCTGCAGTTCGTTCAGGCTCTCCATCTTCTTTTTCTGCAGAAAATCGTAAATACCACCGATGTGCTCCTTCACGACTCCCCCACCAAATTCGTAGACTTTGGTGACCAGTCCGTCCAAGAACTCACGGTCGTGTGAAACTACAATCACCGTACCATCGAATTCGCGGATAGCCTCTTTCAACACATCTTTTGAACGCATATCAAGGTGATTAGTCGGTTCGTCCAGAATAAGGAAGTTTACCGGCTCAAGCAGCAGTTTAATCATAGCCAGACGGCTGCGTTCTCCACCGGAAAGCACCTTGACTTTCTTTTCGGAAGCTTCTCCTCCAAACATGAAAGCCCCCAGTATATCACGAATTTTCAGACGAATATCTCCTTTGGCCACACGGTCTATAGTGTCGAATACAGTAAGGTTTTCGTCCAAAAGCTGTGCCTGATTCTGTGCAAAATAGCCAATCTGTACGTTATGACCTATCACCAGTTTTCCTTCATACGGAATCTGATCCATGATGCACTTGACAAGGGTAGACTTACCTTCACCATTCTTTCCTACAAACGCTACTTTTTCACCACGGTTGATAGTCAGTGTGACATCGTGGAATACTACGTGGTCGCCATAAGCCTTTTTCACTCCTTCACAAATCACCGGATAGTTTCCCGAACGCATGGCCGGTGCAAACTTCAGACGAAGCGAAGAAGTATCTTCTTCGTCGATTTCAATCGGCACAATCTTTTCCAGCTGCTTGATGCGGCTCTGTACCTGCACAGCCTTGGTAGCCTTATAGCGGAAACGTTCGATAAAGTCTTCTGTATCTTTTATTTCTTTCTGCTGATTCTCGTACGCACGAAGTTGCTGCTCGCGACGTTCCTTGCGCAACACCACAAACTCGTCGTATGCAACCTTATAATCGTAGATATGTCCGCAGGAAATCTCAATTGTACGGTTAGTGACATTGTTGATGAAAGCACGGTCGTGACTTACCAGCACGACTGCACCCGGACTGACTTTGAGGAAATTCTCCAACCACTGGATACTTTCAATATCGAGGTGGTTGGTAGGCTCGTCGAGCAACAATACATCCGGACGACGCAACAACAGCTTCGCCAACTCGATACGCATACGCCATCCGCCACTGAACTCGGAAGTAGGACGGTCGAAATCGCTCCGGCTGAAACCAAGCCCAGTCAGTGTACGCTCTATCTCAGCCTTATAATTGGTACCTCCCATCATCAGGAAGCGTTCATTATCGTGTGTAAAACGTTCTATCAACTCATGATAACTTTCCGAATCGTAATCGGTACGGTCTGCCAACTCCTGGTTCATACGCGCAATACGATCCTGCAATTCGAATATATGCTCAAAAGCCATCTCGGCCTCAGCCATCACCGTACGCGTATCACTCAGAATCATTACCTGTGGCAAATAACCGATAGTCACTCCACGCTGTACGGCTACTACCCCCTCGGTAGGCTGCTGGAGGCCTGCCAGAATTTTCAGCATAGTCGACTTTCCGGCACCATTCTTTCCAACCAGCGCAATACGGTCTTTCTTATTAATCACAAACGAGACATCCTCAAACAAAGGTGTCACTCCAAACTCAACTTTCAGTCCTTCTATTGAAATCATGGGCTTCAATTTCTTTACAAAGTGTTGGCAAAGTTATAATTTTTATCTGAGGATTGATATGCTAACGTCCTTTTTTTCAGACACGGAGACAATTCGCACATCATTTTCCTCTGCATTTTAGTAAAAGGAAATTTATGCTTCTTAAATAGTGTTATAAAACAGCATTTTATTGAGCTTTTATTTGCAGATAAGCCGAAAGTCCGTACCTTTGCACTGTGTTTTTCATAGTATTAGATTTAAGGTTAACAAAGGTTGGAGTACAGCGGTACTCCTTTTTTTATGCCCTTTTGTAAGCAGACTTCTTTTACCGGTATTCTTTAACCCAGTTTATCAGCAAGAAAAGCATTCATTACCATAGATATAAATCTATCCTTCCATTCGTAAATTCAAGACGACGACGTCGGCTGTACAACCGACAACGCTGATTATATATCCAACGACGGCAACTCTGCATTCAACGACGGCGATTAAAGCCTCCGACAGATCTCATTATTCCTCTTTGCTAAATCCTTCATATATCCATCCAAAAGCCACAAAATAAAAAGCCCGGCATACATCCATACGGATATTTGCCGGGCTTATCCCTTATTTAAAGACTATAAAGTCTGTTTACTCTTCTGTATAACGTTCGATAGTCTGTGCACGGTCGGGACCTACAGAAACAATCTTAATAGGTGTACCCAACTGTTCTTCCAAGAATGAGATGTATGCATTGAATTCTTCAGGGAATTCATCTTCACTGGTCATCTTAGTCATATCGGTCTTCCATCCTGGCATTTCTACATATACAGGTTCTACACCTTCAGTGATATCGTATGGGAAGTAATCGATTTCTTCTCCATTCACCTTGTAAGCTACACAAGCCTTGATTGTATCGAAGCCATCCAACACATCGCTCTTCATCAGAATCAGCTGAGTAACTCCGTTCACCATGATAGAATAACGCAAAGCGACCAAGTCTACCCAACCACAACGACGTTCACGTCCGGTTACAGCTCCGTATTCGTGACCCAAATCACGGATTGTCTTTCCGGTTTCATCGAACAGTTCTGTAGGGAACGGACCTGCTCCTACACGGGTGCAGTATGCCTTCATGATACCATATACCTCACCAATCTTGTTAGGACCTAATCCCAATCCGGTACAAGCTCCTGCACAGATGGTATTAGAAGAAGTTACAAACGGATAAGAACCGAAGTCTACATCCAGCATTGTACCCTGTGCACCTTCGCACAACACGCTCTTTCCTTCTTTCAACAGGTTGTTGATTTCGTGTTCGCTGTCTACCAAGGGGAACTGACGCAGATATTCGATACCTTCCATCCACTGTTTTTCCACTTCAGTAATATCGTATTCATAATTCAGACTCTTCAGAATCTGTTCATGGCGTGCCTTTGCAGCTGCATATTTTGCTTCGAAATTATGCAAGATATCACCTACACGCAAACCGTTACGGCTCACTTTATCTGTATAAGTAGGGCCGATACCCTTACCTGTTGTACCTACCTTCGATGCACCTTTGGCAGCTTCGTAAGCAGCATCCAATACACGGTGAGTAGGCAAAATCAGATGTGCCTTCTTCGAAATATGTAAACGTTCTTTCAGTGGATGGCCACTTGCTTCGAGCGCTTCGGCTTCAGCCTTGAACAAAGCAGGATCAAGTACTACGCCATTACCGATAATGTTCACTTTATCTCCCTGGAAAATACCCGAAGGAATAGAACGAAGTACATATTTCTGACCTTCGAACTCAAGTGTATGACCGGCATTCGGACCACCCTGGAAACGGGCTACCACATCGTAGCGGGGAGTCAATACGTCGACTACTTTACCTTTGCCTTCGTCGCCCCATTGTAAACCTAACAAGACATCTACTTTCATGATTTCTCTTTATTTTATAATTCTTACTTACTTTTTTTACGTCTGGCTCCCATACACTTACTGCAGAGTCCGTAAATATACAACGAATAATGTTGTGCATGAAACCCTTTCATACGGGTTTGTGCTATCACCTGCTTTAAAGCCTCGTCTTCAAACTCCGAGACCTTGCCGCACGAAGTACATATCATGTGATGGTGGGTTTCATTGTTGTACGAACGTTCGTACTGGGAAGTATTGCCAAACTGATGTTTGATAACCAGACCGGCATCAATCAAAAGAATAATCGTATTATAGAGGGTAGCACGGCTTACACGGAACTTTTCTTTCTCTGCCATATGATAATATAGCTCATCAATATCGAAATGTCCCTTGATGGTATAAATGGTATCGAGTATAGCATATCGTTCAGGTGTCTTTCGATGCCCGTTCTTTTGCAGGTATTCTGTCAGAATCTGCTTTGCCTTATCTCTTATATCCTCTTCCATCTGAGTAATCCGTTCAGCCGTCAAAGATAGCCTTTTTTATGTAATTGGGAAAGATTATTTATAAATATTCTATCTCCAATCTGATTTCACCAGCCAGCAACCGTACATTCTCTTTCTCCGACTTTAGCAGGGCCTGCAAAGGTTTACCCATTTTGCGTGCATTGTCTTTCGACTGCAATGCAAACTTGCACAAGGCCAATGCTGCGGCCTTCTGCACACTTACGATATCTCCTTCCAAAGCCGTAAATGCCTGATCCAGGAATTCGGCCTCTGCCCGCTCGTTGAGTTTCTGACCTTTCATCAGCAAACGGGCCATCAGCAGGAAGCCGCATAACTGGAAGTACTCACGGTCATCGGCCATCCAACGGAATACCACCTCCGACGCGTAAGGCAAACGCTGGAAAAGATTCATTACAGTATATTCTGCCAATTCCGGATAGTGCATGTCTTCTATCCAGATATCTGCTATCTCCGGACAAAAAGAATCTACCGGCTGCAATAATCCTGCCAGAATCTTACATTCGCGGATATTCTCTTTCCACAAAGCCTGAGCTACTTCATGATTGGGTTCGTAAGCAGCAGCAATCTCCTTGATACGGGGAAACTCTATACCGAAATTCAGTTTGTATCCCAAGCCTTTCTCACGCATGCTTTGCGAAATTACCCCGTTCATAAACAAACGGAATTTCGACTTTATATCTTTTATTGTTTCATGTACATCTGCCATAGTTTTTCTTTTAAAAGCGCATTATAAATTTGAATATTCGCGGCTATAGCGTAACATCTGTTCGGCATAGCCTTCCCCGTAAGTAACCTTTACATCGGTAATATTGCCTTCGGCATCCAATACCGGTGTATAAACTGGATTCACAAAACCTTTATACGGAGCCAAATGCAGTTTGCGATAGCGTTCCAGTACCTCTGCATGCAGCACTGCATCTACTTTCACGGCGTAATTTTCTACCAGCATACGGGCTGCTTCGTAATCGCCTTCGCTCTTGATACGCTGAATTTCGGCAAGAAGCTTACCGAACAGCATACGCAGTTTGCAGTAATCATTTATTTTTACATAAGTCTTTCCATCACGTACTACCATTTCCACTACCCGTTCTTCACGTCCCTGCTCCAATGCCCAACGTGCGATGAGTTGACGGTTACGCATGTGTGCTTCTTCTACCGTACATCCAGGCTCAATACGTACAAGCTGTGTCATCAGACCGTTCATCATATACGAATAATATTCTGCCTTATAAGCATCCGCATCGGGGACCAATCCCAATTCTACCATCTTGGCATCGGGCAGATAATACAGACCGAACAAATCGGCACGTGCTTCTTCTATGGTTGAGCCATGTGCTTTCAAAGCATCCGGATCGACACCGGGCAAAAGCTTTCCCGAACCATGTCCAAGACATTCGTGCAAGTCGGTATGCAAATCATCGGTAATATCTGCATACGTTTCCAGCAGCCTGAGTTCTTCCGGACCGTATACAAATTCTTCACGGAATCCATTGCCATGCGCTGCTTTATTGTATGCTTCTGTCAGGTTACCAATTGTAACCGATTTCGAACCATGCACACTACGTATCCAGTTGGAATTAGGCAAATTGATACCAATAGCCGAAGCCGGATACAGATCCCCCGCCAGCATCGCAGCTGTAATAACTTTAGCAGACACTCCTTTGACTTGTTCTTTCTTGAAACGGGCGTCTACCGGTGAATGGTCTTCAAACCACTGTGCATTCTCACTGATTGTCTCTGTACGGCGAGTTGCTTCAAGGTCTTTAAAGTTTACAATCGACTCCCAACTGGCTTTCATCCCCAGCGGATCGCCATAGCTTTCAATAAATCCGTTTACGAAATCGACAAGCGAAGATGTATCTTTAAGCCATTGGATAGAATAACGGTCGAATGTCTTCAAATCACCAGTATGGTAGAATTCTATCAGCAAACGAATCACTTCTTTCTGCGTATCGTTTTCTGCCACATCCATAGCTTTCTCCAGCCAGTATACAATCTTCTCTAAAGCTGCGGAATACATACCTCCTATCTTCCATACTTCTTCCTGCACGACTCCATCTTTTTTTACCAGCCGGCTATTCATACCGTACATTACCGGTTCTTCATCGTCTGCCAACTTCTGACTGGCATAAAACTCTTCTGCTTCCTGTTGGGTTACTCCTTCATAATAATTGGCAGCAGAAGTCAGAATCAAATCTTCCCCATCGGCCTGATTCACTCGTTTAGGCATCACCGAAGGGTCGAATATCACCGGGAATAATTTATGACAAAGTTCGTCTATGCTTTCTCCTTCTTCCAAGGGCAATACAGAACTGTCTAACGAATCGATCAGACTACGTAAATAAGCTGCAGAAAATTCGGGTATAAATTTATCACAAGCATAATGGTGATGAATACCGTTGGCAAACCAAACCCGCTTCAGATATACTTCCAAAGCCTGAAATTCGGAAGTAGAACGTTCACCTTCATAATGAAGGTATATAGCCTCCAACAGACGACGAATTTGCAGATTATATTTACCATTCTGATCGAACAGAATATCTCTTCCCTCCAAAGCAGCTTGTGACAAATAATAAATCAGTTGTTTACGCGGCAATGAAAGCTCTTCAAACCCATTTACCCGATACCTCAACAACTGCAAGTCTGCAAACTGTTCCACTGTATAATTAAAAGAATTTTGTTCCATACTTTATCATTTCAAATTACCTACAAGAACAAATTAAAACAAAAAAACGAAGAATCCTGTATACATAAACGTATGATGTACACAAAATTCTTCGTTCTGTTCTGATTTACAAATATATAAATTATATATTACTTGTTTTCCAATTTACGTTTACGATAACTATTGGGTGTTTCGCCTACATTTTTATAGAATGCAGCATAAAACGATTGGCGGTTGGCAAACCCTACCATCGCACTGATTTCTTCTACATTCTTATCCAAATAGCGCTTATCAATCAACAAATGCAACGCATCTTTTATACGATATTCGTTCAGCAAGCATGAATAATTCATACCAAAACGAGAATTTATAACAGCCGATAAATAACGGGTATTTGTTTTTAACTCTTTCGCCAAATCTTTTGCCGAAAAATTCACATCCTTGTACTTCTTTTGCACTACTATTATATGCAAAATTTTATCGTACAATTCATCTGCCAACTCAGCCCTAATCATATTGCGATATGCGGCATCCTTAATCTTCTTTTCGCGCAAATTATAAAGTTTCTTCACAAGAACCTCATTCGTTGCCATTACACTCGTTTCGTCTCTCATCTGTCTTTATTAATTTAATTTTTTGCTATGTAGTACAAATTTGATAAGTTTTTTTTATTTAGCAATTAATTTAGACATCAAAAATACTTAAAAGCGATATTTTTATTTCATTATTTCTTTACTATGCAAACTTCATGGTAGAGTTCTGCTTTCTACACATTGCATAATTCAACAAAAATTAGTTTATCTTTGCCACTTGAAATACCGGAAAAGAAAACATGATATTAAAGACTCTAAAAGCATATTTCGGATACACACATTTCCGTCCTCTACAAGAAGAAATTATTACCCGAATCTTAAGTAAAAAAGACACGCTTGTGTTAATGCCTACCGGAGGAGGAAAGTCCATTTGCTATCAGTTGCCGGCGTTGCTTATGCCTGGAACTACAGTAGTGGTATCACCTCTTATTTCACTGATGAAAGATCAGGTAGAAGCACTGCAGGCCAATGGTATCATAGCCCGGGCACTCAACAGCACTAATGATGAAACCACAAATGCCAACCTGCGCTTTGAATGTATGCAAGGCAGGGTAAAATTACTTTATATTTCCCCGGAAAGACTGATGTCGGAATTGAACTTCTTATTGAAAGATATCAATATTTCACTGTTTGCTATTGATGAAGCTCACTGTATATCACAATGGGGACATGATTTCCGTCCGGAATACACGCAGTTGAAAGCATTGCGCCAACAATTTCCACATGTACCCATTGTTGCATTGACTGCCACAGCCGACAAAATCACCCGGCAGGATATCATCCAACAACTGGCAATGAAAGATCCTCAAATATTCATATCATCTTTCGACCGCCCCAACCTGAGTCTGGATGTGAAAAGAGGATTTCAGCAGAAAGAAAAAATCAGAACGATTTTGGATTTTATCAGACGACATAAGAACGAAAGTGGTATTATTTACTGCATGAGCCGAAACAATACAGAGAAAGTGGCCGACTTACTGGAAGCACAAGGCATACGGACAGCGGTCTATCATGCCGGACTAAGTACTGCTGCACGCGATGCTGCCCAAGATGACTTCATCAACGACCGGGTACAAGTGGTCTGTGCTACGATTGCTTTTGGAATGGGTATCGACAAATCGAACGTCAGATGGGTAATCCATTACAACTTGCCCAAAAGTATTGAAAGCTTTTATCAGGAAATAGGAAGAGCCGGAAGAGACGGACTTCTCAGCGACACACTGCTTTTCTACTCGTTCGGCGATATTGTCATGTTATCGAAGTTTGCGGCAGAAAGTAATCAGCAGGAAATCAATTTGGAAAAGCTGAACCGTATGCAACAATATGCTGAAGCAGACATATGCCGACGTCGTATTTTGCTGAATTACTTTGGAGAGACGATGACACACGATTGTGGTAATTGTGACGTATGCCGGAATCCTCCTGAACGGTTTGACGGTACCATCATCGTACAAAAAGCGTTGAGTGGTATTGCTCGTACTGACCAACAAGTCGGAATCAGCACTTTAATTGACCTTTTAAAAGGAGCCGCGACGCAAGAAATCATTGAAAAGAAATACGACCAACTGAAGACTTATGGGGTAGGAAGAGACATTCCTGCTCGCGACTGGCAAGACTATCTGCTCCAAATGCTAAACCTCGGTTATTTTGAAGTGGCCTACAATGAAAAGAATCACTTGAAAATAACAGAAGCAGGAAAAAAAGTTCTGTTTGGAAAAGAACGGGCACAACTGGTAGTAATCAAAAGAGAGGAACATCTGGGGCAAGAGTCAAAAAAAGGAAAAAAGAAAACCAAAATACAAGAACCACAAGCACCGGTACTTACTCCGGCTGTATTCGAAAACGAAGACGAATATCTGTTCGAAGAATTACGTGTGCTGCGAAAGAAGTTGGCAGACTCTCAAGCAATACCGGCCTACATTGTGTTGTCCGACAAGACCCTTCACCTCTTATCCTCTGCAAAGCCGACTACCATAGAAGCGTTCGGAGAAATCAGTGGTATCGGTGAGTTCAAGAAAGAAAAATACGGCAAAGACTTTGTAGAAGTCATTCGCCGTTTTCTGAATAAATCTAGTAAATAAGACTAATATGGAAGCATGAGTATATCTCATGCTTCTTCGTCTCCTTCGTCTTCACGTACTGGAGTTGTGGTAACAAGGACCTTGTCAATACGAGCTCCATCCATATCTACTACCTCCAGCGTAAAGCCATTCCATTCGATGGTTTCTCCACTCGTCGGAATATGCTGTAACTGCTGAAGAATAAGTCCGCCCACAGTATTATATTCTGAATTCTCGAATAAATCCAAACGGTTAAAATAGTATAGAAAATCATAAAACGGACATTGTCCTTCTACCAGCCATCCCTCTTTATTTACCCGCTTGATGATATCCGGTTCTTCCTCTGCATTGTCCATCGTTCCAACCAGTCCTTCCAAAATATCTTTCAATGTAATAATACCGGTACAAGCACCAAACTCATCACAAACCAGCGCACGGCTAACGCGCTGAATTTTCATCTGTTCCAGCGCCTTATAGACATTCATACCTTCGTGAAAATAAACAGGTTCGCTGATTAATGAAGCAAGATCAAAATCGGGTTTGTACAAATGAAGAACCAAATCTTTCAGCAAGACAACTCCTTTGACATGGTCTAAATCGCCTTCTGCTATCGGGTAAAACTCATACAGTTCACTTTGTACCACTTCTTTCACTTCTGCCGGAGTCATTTCAGTATCCAGCCAGACAATGTCGTTTTTATGAGTCATGATTGATTCAATCTTCAAATCACCCAACAAAAAGACACGTTGCACAATATCCTGCTCTACCGGCTGTACCTCTCCATCTTCTGTACCCTCCTGTATAATCGATTTAATTTCTTCTTCGGTTACTTTGCTGTCCGTATCCTTTATACCCAATAAATTGAACATGGCAGAAGTACTCTTTGAAAGCAACCACACAAAAGGAGAAGCAACAATAGAAAGAACATTCATCGGTCGGGACACCAGTTTTGCAGCCTTTTCGGCAACACTTAATCCAATACGTTTAGGAACCAGTTCTCCGAAGATAATAGTCAAATAGGTCACCACAACCACAATCACACCTTGTGCCAATGCAGAGGCATAAGTAGCAGACACTCCCCATGCAAGCATTGTATCGGTCAAAGATACTGCAATCTTATTTCCCGAATAGATACCGGTAAGAATTCCAATTAAAGTAATACCGATTTGTACGGTTGAAAGAAAGCGGTCAGGCTCGTTAGCCAGTTTCAAAGCTATATTAGCAGCTTTATTTCCTTTTTTTGCATCAGTAGAAAGTCGTGATTTACGTGCAGAGATTAATGCCACCTCAGACATGGCAAAGATTCCATTTAAAATGATAAGTCCAATAATTATAAAAATTTCATCCATAGATAAATAACATGTTTATGTCGAAACAAATTTAACAGAATGTTCATTGACAAACATGGAATAGTCTAGAAATTATATTGTTTTAACAGAATTTTCAACACAAAATATTTACTACACCTTATAACGCCTTACAATTTGGATACTCCATTACCCATATACAATATATATATCCTTCTCCTATGCTTCCACGAATACCATATAAAAAAAATACTTTACCCCATTCTTCTACCGAGGATATTCTCCTGTGAAGCAGATAGACAAATATTTACCTACAAACAAAAAAGAAAATTCACTATCTTTGCCGGAGTACTCTCATAAAAACAAATATGAAGCGGATAAAAATAACACCACCCGATACAGTACATGCTACCATCCAGTTGCCTTCATCGAAGAGCATCTGCAACCGCGCCTTGCTTATTCATGCACTGGCTCAAGGAAATTGTACATTAGAGAACTTGTCGGATTGCGACGATACCCGCGTGATGGTACGCGCCTTGCAAGAACTTTCTCCTACTATCGATATCATGGCTGCAGGTACAGCCATGCGCTTCCTTACGGCCTTTTTATCGGTAACAGAAGGTACGCATCTTATTACCGGTACAGAGCGGATGCGCCAGCGCCCCATTCAGATACTGGTAGACGCTCTCCGTTCGTTGGGAGCCGACATCGAATATGCCGAAAATCCTGGTTTCCCTCCGCTTCGCATCACAGGACGCAAGCTTACAAACAGAGAGATTACCTTACCCGGACACGTCAGTTCGCAGTACATCTCTGCCCTGCTGATGATTGGTCCGGTACTTCCCCAAGGACTTCATCTGAAACTGACGGGAGAGATTGTTTCACGCCCGTACATCAATCTTACTTTACAACTGATGCACGACTTCGGAGCAGAAGCCGACTGGTTGTCTGATAATGAACTGGAAGTAAAGCCTCAGCCCTACAAGGCTCGTCCTTATTACGTAGAAAGCGATTGGAGTGCAGCTTCATACTGGTACGAAATAGCCGCATTGTCTTCAGAAGCTACTATCCAACTTCCCGGTCTGTTTGAAACCTGTTACCAAGGTGATTCGAAAGTAGCAGAACTGTTTCGTATGTTAGGAGTTGAAACAAGCTTCGACAAACAGACTGTAACGCTCACCCATACAGGAAAATGTGTAGCACGTATGGAATACGACTTCGTAAACCAGCCCGACCTGGCACAAACATTTGTCGTTACCTGTGCATTCCTTGATATTCCCTTCCGCTTTTCCGGACTGCAAAGTCTGAAAATTAAGGAAACAGACCGAATGGCTGCACTTATTACCGAAATGAGAAAGTTAGGATATCTACTGAAAGAAACCGACGGCTCCGTACTTTCCTGGGAAGGCGAACGTACACAAGCCGATGAAAATCCCGCCATCGATACCTACGAAGACCATCGCATGGCAATGGCTTTTGCACCGGCGGCTATCAAATTAAATGAATTGCGGATAAACAATCCCCAAGTCGTATCGAAATCATACCCACACTATTGGGAAGACTTACAAAACGCAGGATTTCAACTAACAGAAGAATAACAGATTATGTGGATACTTGTACTTATATTAATCGGAGTAGCATTGTTCGGCCTTGCAGCCGGTTATTTCTACAACCGAAACATTCAAAAGAAAATAGAACGCGGAGAACTGACCGAAGCTCCCGAAATTGTAGAAGTAGACAGTGAATGCTGCGGCCAGCATCAGATTTGTGAAAAAGAAAGTCTGCTGGCTGCCGTCAGTAAACAGATAGAGTATTACGACGACGAAGAACTGGACCGATTTAAAGGACATGCTTCCGACAGCTACACAGCAGAAGAAATAGATGAATTCCGCGAAATACTTTTCTCGATGAAAGAAGAAGAGGTAGCCGGATGGAGCCGGAGCCTGCAGTTAAGAGGAATCGAACTGCCGGATGAATTGAAAGACGAACTCTTCCTCATTGTAGGAGAGCGCCGTTTCCACTAATTCCATTATTCCATCCTTTATCCCCAAAACCCATAATGCAATGATAGATTTATTCCAATACACTTTTTTTCAAAATGCCCTTTTGGGCAGTTTGTTTGCAAGCATAGCCTGTGGTATTATCGGAACCTACATCGTAACACGCCGGCTGGTTTTTATCAGTGGTGGAATAACCCATGCATCTTTTGGAGGTATAGGTATCGGACTGTATACCGGAATATCCCCTATACTGGCAGCAGCAGTCTTTTCCATCTTATCGGCCTTTGGAGTAGAATGGCTGAGTAAACGCAACGACATGCGTGAAGATTCGGCCATAGCCGTATTTTGGACATTCGGTATGGCTGTAGGTATTATTTTCAGCTTCCTGGCTCCGGGATTCAAACCGGATTTGTCTTCTTTTCTGTTTGGTAATATTCTGACTATCACTTATGCCGACATTTATCTTTTAGCCGGACTGAGTATCGCACTGACAGCATTCTTTACCCTGTTTATGCGACCGATTGTCGCCATCGCTTTCGACCGGGAGTTTGCGCGTTCCCAACGGCTTCCTGTAGCATTGTTCGAATATATTCTGATGGGATTCATCGCTCTGACTATCGTATCATGCCTGCGTATGGTAGGAATCGTATTGGCCATTTCGTTACTGACACTTCCACAAATGACAGCCAATCTGTTTACTTACCGTTTTAAATATATCATCTGGCTGTCCATTGCTATCGGATATTTCAGTTGTCTGGGAGGGCTGTGGCTTTCCTACCAGCTTCAAGTGCCTTCCGGAGCGGCCATTATCTTTACCTCTATACTCATTTATGCTGCAGCCAAAGTATACAAGAGTTGCGTAAAACAAAAAGGCTAAACCTATCAACCTAATAAATCAACCTGATAACCATATATAAAAAAGGAGGCCATATAATTAGTCCGCTTATGAGCTGAGGACACAACACCGTCCTTAATTTATATCCTTCGTATACTCCAATATACAGCCCCTATCAGAATAAAAGAGTATGAATTCAAAGCCAAAGCAATTAATGCCGTTAACAGAAAGTTCGATGGGTTATCGAAAAGAAAAGCAGAGGTTAAGGCCACAAGAGGAGCAGCCAAGACAGGCAGTAAAAAACAATATTAAAAAGAATCATCACAAACGGGACTTTTATCTTTCCTGCTTGATTCCTACAGATTTTATTTTCTTTCTCCATACCACTCAAAAAGGTTTCAATAAAAGCAAGAAAAAACATCTATACTTCTTTCCTTCCATTGCTTTTTAACGTCACATATAAAAAACACCTCCAGAAAACAACAAATCACTCCCCAAAAGCAAAAAAATATCCGTACATTTGCTTTTACTAAAAACGTAATATAGAAATAATATGGAAATCAAAATCAATTCCCTCGAACAAATCCACGATGCAGCCAAACAGTTTATCGCAGCAATGGGCGACAATACCGTATTTGCATTCTATGGTAAAATGGGAGCAGGAAAAACCACTTTTATCAAAGCTGTATGCGAAGAGCTGGGAGTAACTGATGTCATCAACTCACCAACTTTTGCCATTGTTAATGAATACCGTTCGGAAGATGCCGGCGAACTGATTTACCATTTCGACTTTTACCGTATCAAAAAACTAGAAGAAGTATACGATATGGGATACGAAGACTACTTCTACAGCGGTGCACTTTGCTTCATTGAATGGCCGGAACTGATTGAGGAACTTCTTCCTGGAAATTCTGTCAACGTAACCATTGAAGAAAACGAAGACGGAACCCGTACAATCCGATTTGAAGAGGCCTGATCATGACAATGCATTATATCATACAAGCGATATTTGTGATAGTAGGACTGCTGGCTATTCTGGCAGCCCTATTCAATTGGGACTGGTTTTTCAATGCTCACAACTCGCAATTCATCGTTTGCAATGTAGGACGCAAACAGGCACGTCTGTTCTACGCACTTTTGGGATGCATGATGGTGGCAACCGGAATATTCTTTTTTCTCTCACTACAGGGAATCATCTGATCCCTACAGAAGGCATAGCAACAGACTTTGCCGTATATCTACTATAATCTTGCAGCCCATCCATACAAGTCGTATCGTGTAGCCGACGGCACCGGCTGTACAACCGACGACATTGGCTCTTCATCCGACGGCGTCGGCTCTACATTCACCGACGACGGATTCAAGGAAATATCTGTACAACCAACCGGCTATAACTGTAGCAGATCTATACACTATTCTTACAAACAGAGAATGTACACATAAAAAAACGTTACTAATACCGTAAATCACGATAGTAGTAACGTTTTTCCTTGCAATAGGAACGGGTCTCCCCTCTTCTCCGATTAATCTACCTGTCCAAGAGAATTTCCGTATTCCATTTCTCCCTGTACGACAAAGAACACATCATCGGCTTCGAAAGGTCCCATACCATCTTTCTGAGCTTCCTTCATGATGTAGCTTACAATTTCATCCTGGTCGATATTGATGTAACCTTCTTCATCAGGCTGCGCGTCCAGACATCCGCTGGTTGTATAATACTCTACAATCAGATCGAGCATGTAGTACAAATCGTCGTCTGAGAACTTATCTTTCAAATCTTGAGGCAGATAGTTCTTGATGAATTCTACACATCTTTCATCGTCCTCATCTTCCAATAAGAAATCGTCTTCCAAGCTCATAGTCTTTATTTTTTATTTTAACAATGCTTCTACTTTTGCCTGCAAAGCAGCTTTTGTTGTAGCACCTACCTGTTTGTCTACCACTTCACCGTTTTTGATGAACAATACAGTAGGAATATTACGTACACCGAACTGACCCGGCAATTCAGAGTTTTCGTCTACATCGCACTTACCGATGTTTACGCTGTCTTTGTATTCTTCAGCCAATTCTTCAATGTATGGAGCAATCTGCTTGCAAGGACCACACCAAGTAGCCCAAAAATCCAACACCACAGGTTTACCTTCTGCTACAATCGCTTCAAAGTTATCGTCTTTAATATTCAATGCCATAGTTTTATTATTTTATTGTTTAACAATCATTTTGATTACAAATATAGCTAATTTATCTTATAGTCCAACATCGGCTGGCTTTTTAAATAATTTATCAACTCTTTTCCCACACTTACCTTTATAGTGTGCGACAAAAGATTGACATGCATCTGTCCGTCTTCATCTTGAATAAAGAAGCCCAGTTCGGCATTTCCGGGATGTTCTTTTATAAGAACAGACAATTCCAGAATCATCTCATCGGTAATGGCAGACAATGGAGCTGTTACGGTAAGTTTTTCTACCACTTTCTCCTTTACCTCCGGAAGTAACTCAATCTGGTTGATTTTAACCTCCCACTCTTCCTGCTTCCATTTTTTGGGTTGACATTTACCGTGCATATACAAGAACATACCTTCGGAAAAGAAGTTCTTTTTCTCTACCCATTCGTTTCCAAAGAAAGCAAACTCGGCTGCTCCCGAATAATCTTCCACTTTGGCAACTCCATAAGGCTTTCCGGTCTTGGTATAACCTTCGCGCACAGCTGTTACAATACCCCCCAACACCAAATCGCGATTCTGCAGAGGAGTCAAGTCGGCCAGTTCGGCCATATGGGCATTGCAGACATTTTCCAATATGACAGCAAATTCATCCAGCGGATGGGCAGACAAATAAATACCAACCAACTCACGTTCTTTATTCAAACGTTCCAAAGCTCCCCACGATGGAGCTTTTACAATTTCCGGAGTAGCCATCTCGACCTGATGTTCTCCTCCGAACAATGAATTGACTGCAGCAGCCTTGTCCATCTGATACTTGTTTCCGTAACGTACCAGGACCTCCACAAAAGTTTCATCTTTTGCATTTTTCACAAAGAAGTCTTCGCGCTTGATGCCATCGAAACTGTCGAATCCTCCGGCCAAAGCCAGGTTTTCAATATTCTTACGGTTGCAGGCTGAGAGATTGACACGCTGGACAAAATCAAATATATTTTTGAAAGGTCCACCTTTTTCACGTTCAGTCAAAATACTCATTACCGCCGATTCGCCCACTCCTTTAATTGCTCCCAAGCCAAAACGGATATCTCCCTTACGGTTGACAGAGAACTTCAGGCTACTTTCGTTGACATCCGGTCCCAATACATTTACCCCTGTAGCCTTACATTCGTCCATTAGTTTCGTGATTTCGGTAATGTTCGAAATGTTACGGCTCATTGTGGCTGCCATGTATTCAGACGGATAGTTAGCCTTAAGATAAGCAGTCTGATAAGCCACCCACGAATAGCAGGTTGCATGCGATTTGTTGAAGGCATACGATGCGAACTTCTCCCAGTCTGCCCAAATCTTCTCCAGCACCTGAGGGTCGTGTCCGTTCTTCTTTCCGCCTTCGATAAACTTCGGTTTCATATGATCCAGCTTGTCGCGCAGCTTCTTACCCATGGCCTTACGCAAGGCATCCGATTCGCCTCGGGTAAAATCGGCCAGCAAACGCGACAGCAACATCACCTGCTCCTGGTACACCGTAATACCGTATGTATCTTTCAGATACTTTTCCATAACCGGAATATCGTACTCGATAGGCTTGCGTCCATGCTTACGGTCGATGAAATCCGGAATGTAATCCATCGGTCCCGGACGATACAAGGCGTTCATCGCAATCAAGTCTTCGAAGGTACTTGGCTGCAATTCTCGCAGATATTTCTGCATACCGGCAGATTCGAACTGGAACGTACCGATGGTTCTTCCTTCACTATATAACTTATAAGTAGCCGGGTCATCAATAGGGATTTCGTCAATATTCAGCACAATCTGTTTGCTGACCTTAATATTCTCCAGAGCCTCCTTGATAATGGACAGTGTCTTCAGTCCGAGGAAGTCCATCTTGATAAGTCCCGTATCTTCAATGACCGATCCTTCGTATTGGGTAACCAGCATCTTTTCTCCGGTTTCCTTGTCATCAGCAGTACTGACCGGCACCCAGTCTGTGATATCGTCACGGCAAATAATGGTACCACAGGCATGTACACCGGTATTACGCACGTTGCCTTCCAACATTTTGGCATACTTGATGGTATCGCGCAAAACCGGATCGGACGAAACTTCTGCAGCCTGCAGTTCGGGCACGTATGCAATGGCATTGGGCAAGTTCAGTTTCTTATCCGGAATCTTATCGGGTACAAGCTTACACAAACGGTCCGATTCCGACAAAGGCAACTTCTGTACACGTGCCACATCCTTAATGGCCAGTTTGGTAGCCATTGTACCATACGTGATAATATGTGCCACCTTTTCCTGTCCATACTTTTCCGTCACCCAATTCAAGACACGTCCTCGGCCATCATCATCGAAATCGACATCGATATCAGGCAAAGAGATACGGTCCGGATTCAGGAAACGTTCGAACAGCAAATCGTATTTGATAGGGTCGATCTGAGTAATACCCAAACAATATGCTACAGCAGACCCCGCAGCCGAACCACGTCCCGGTCCTACCGACACATCCAGTTTCTCGCGAGCTGCCGTAATGAAGTCCTGCACAATAAGGAAGTAGCCAGGGAAACCCATTGTCTTCATAATATGAAGTTCAAACTTGATTCGCTCCTGCACTTCTTCATTCAACACTTCCCCATAGCGACGGCGTGCTCCGTCGTAAGCCAGTTTTGCCAGATAATCGGCTTCCAGTTTGATACGATACAATTTTTCGTATCCTCCCAAACGCTCAATTTTCTTCAATCCGTCCTCTTCACTCATGACTACATTTCCGTTTTCATCACGAGTAAACTCATCAAAAAGATCCTTTTCAGTAAACTTCCGTCTATATTCTTCTTCGGTTCCAAACTCTTCGGGGATGGCAAAGGTAGGCATGATGGGCGCATGGTCAATAGAATAGAATTCTACCTGATCGCAGATATCTGCCGTATTGGCCAATGCTTCGGGCACATCCGCAAAGATTTCATTCATTTCCTCTCGCGTTTTCATCCATTCCTGCTTGGTATAAAGCATACGTTTAGGATCGTCCAAATCCTTACCTGTGCTTAAACAAATCAGACGGTCATGCGCCTCGGCATTTTCTTCATCGACAAAATGGACGTCGTTTGTACAAACCAGTTTGATATCATACTTTTTGGCAAGCTCTATCAGCTTCTGGTTTACCACTTGCTGCATGGGATACACTTCATGGTTGGCGCGTGGAACAGTAGCCTTATGACGCTGCAACTCCAGATAATAGTCGCTGCCAAACAGATTCTTGAACCAGCGGATTGTTTCTTCTGCCTCTTCTATCTGACCTGCACTGATTTTCCGGGGAACTTCACCACCCAGACAGGCCGAACATACAATCAATCCTTCATGGTATTTCTCCAGTTCCGCACGGTCGGTACGCGGACGCATATAAAAACCTTCAGTCCACGCTTTCGACACCAATTTGATTAAGTTATGATAACCTTTCAGATTCTTTGCCAATACAACAAGGTGATAACCGCTTTGGTCTTGCTTTCCATCTTTATTGAAAAGCCAGCGGCGTGCCACATACATCTCACAGCCAATAATCGGCTTAAAAAGACGTTTCTTTGCAGCTTCCAGTTGCTCCTTGCAGGCTGCAATCTCCGCTTCCGGATTGTCTGTCTCTGTTTTTCCCGCCTCCAATGCAGCCAGTTTCTTCTTCAAATCTTTTATCTCACCATTTGTACCTCCGTTCTTCTTGTTCACATAGTTAAAGAACTCCTTGATACCAAACATATTTCCATGATCGGTAACAGCAATACCACGCATTCCATTCGCCATGGCCTTATCGACCAGCCGGGAAATGGAAGCCTGACCATCCAAGATAGAATACTGGGTATGTACGTGCAAATGAACAAAATCTTGCATATTGTTGTAAAAAAATAAAATCGTATCAAAGATACCGAGGTTTTACAGAACGAACAAAAAGTAACATATAAACTTAACCATCATGAATACTTTTTAGCGAAAAAGGAAGAAAGTTGCAATTCTAATCAATGTTTATTTGCAGGGTTTTCAAAATAACGTTATTTTTGCACGATAAATGTAGACTTTGTTATGACCCGATTGAATAAAATAAAAAAAATCAGAATACATCACGAAGGCACTCACATCCTTATTATCAGCGCAGCTTTATTATTGCTTATCAATGCCGCACTATATTGGGGATTGGAGTGTAAAATTCCATTTTATGTGGTTTCGGTCATCAGTTTAATTCTTTATTTACTGATGGTCAATTTTTTCCGATGCCCAATCCGTTTATTCAACGGTAATACAGAGAAGATTGTCGTTGCTCCGGCGGATGGAAAAATCGTTGTAATCGAAGAAGTAGACGAACATGAATATTTTCATGATCGCCGACTGATGATTTCTATATTCATGAGTGTGACCAATGTGCATGCCAACTGGTATCCGGTAGATGGTACCATAAAACATGTAGATCATCATAACGGACGCTTTATGAAGGCATGGCTTCCCAAGGCAAGTACCGAAAATGAGCGCTCAATGGTAGTTATTGAAACTCCGGAAGGTCATACTGTCATGGCACGCCAAATTGCCGGTGCAATTGCCCGTCGTATTGTTACCTACGCTACAAAAGGAGAAGAATGCTACATCGACGAACACATGGGATTCATCAAGTTCGGCTCACGAGTTGACGTATATCTTCCTGTAGGAACAGAAGTCTGCGTAAAAATGGGACAGGCTACAACAGGAAACCAAACCGTAATTGCTAAATTAAAATAAAAAGACAAGGAGGAGGTACGATTATGGCCAATGTTATCATCCGAAACATTCCGAATACAATCACTTGCTGCAATTTGTTCTCCGGATGTATTGCCAGTTACATGGCACTGCAAGGCTGTTATACGCCTGCATTCCTCTTTATCGTAATTGGGGCAGGCTTTGATTTTTTCGATGGAATGACAGCTCGTCTGTTGCATGTATCAAGTCCGATAGGAAAAGAATTGGACTCACTGGCTGATGATATTACTTTTGGATTTGCTCCTGCTGCGATTGTTTTTTCCTTATTCAAAGAAGTATATTATCCCGAGTTTCTGACTCCAATTGCCGAATATATACCTTATACTGCTTTTCTGATTGCAGTCTTTTCGGCATTGCGATTGGCCAAATTCAATATCGATGTACGACAAACCAGTTCATTCATCGGTATGCCGACTCCAGCCAATGCTTTGTTTTGGGGTTCACTGACCGTAGGAGCCCACAATTTCTTGGTATCTCAATACTTTAATGCAATCTACCTTTTTCTGTTGGTAGTTGTCATGTCATTATTGCTGGTTGCTGAACTACCCATGTTTTCATTGAAATTTAAAAACCTTTCATGGAAAAGCAATAAAATCAGTTATATCTTCCTGGCTGTCAGCATCCCTTTACTGATTATCTTCCAGCTCAGTGGTTTTGCAGCAGTTATTATATGGTATATCCTACTCTCTATTGTAACTCGTAAAAAATCATAAAACAACAATTATGGCACGGTTGTTGTTAATATCATTATAAAATATAACAACAATAACTATGTTTGGATTTTTGAGTTTCATATTCATATTTATATTTATTATTCTTATTCTTTTACTGTCGGCCGCAGCTAAAGTTGTAGGAAGCATATTCCGTACAGGAAAGCGTATGACAGAAAAGATGACATCTTCTTCACAGTATACAGAAAAAGAAAGCACTTATCAGGAACGTTCTTCTTACGGTTCTTCTTCACAGTCTCCTGCACGAAAAAAGAAAGTATTTGATAGTGATGAAGGGGAATACATCGAGTTTGAAGAAATAAAAGATTAAGCCAAGACTAATCACACTTATTATAATGTGTATGCAGTACACCGTTTTCAACTTTAAGATTACTGCATACACAACTACAAATCATCTCATCTTTTTGGTCTTTAATTCTTCCAAAAACGTTTCCAAAAGGCTATTATATAAAAGAAGGAATATTACAAGAAATAACGGAAAAATTTCCAAAAAGAAAAACCATTTTAAATTACAGTTATCCATTTACCCCATTCAAACACATTCTAAGAACGTTTTTACTGGAATTTTATTTCCCAATTTAGACAACCAAGAGATAGTCTATTTTATCAAGCAAAACTCTTTTTCTATCTTTGTACAGCTTTTAATGGTAACACAAGCGTTTCAAAAGGGAATATCGTGAAAATCGGTAACAGTACCCGCTGCTGTGATTTCCAAAGAACCAAGGCCAAGTATCATATACAGCCACTGCAAGACACTTGCGGGAAGGTCGCCTTTGGGGAGGAATCAGTCAGAAGACCTGCCATGAAAAAGCCATTTATATCCATTACTTTTTCAAAAAGCTGTTATGAACACAAAAGAAATCTGCATTATCAAACGAGACGGAAAGCGGGAAGACTTTTCGGCAGTAAAAATCTCTAATGCCATAGGCAAAGCATTCGAAGCCACAGGCCTCAACGACCACCGTACCTTAATAGAAGAGATTACCCAGCGCGTTATCCTCCAAATCAACCAACCTACCATTGGAGTAGAGGATATACAAGACATCGTCGAGACTGAGCTAATGAAAGTACAACCAGAAGTAGCAAAAAAGTACATCATCTATCGTCAATGGCGAAACACCGAGCGCGAAAGAAAAACGCAAATCAAGCATATCATGGACGGCATTGTCGCCATCGATAAAAATGATGTCAACCTGAGCAATGCCAATATGTCAAGCCATACTCCGGCTGGGCAGATGATGACATTTGCTTCGGAAATCACCAAAGATTATACTTATAAGTATCTTCTTCCTAAAAAGTATGCAGAAGCACATCAGTTGGGAGATATCCACATCCACGATTTGGACTATTATCCTACCAAAACAACAACTTGCATCCAGTACGACCTAGATGATTTGTTCGAACGGGGGTTCCACACCAAAAACGGCAGCATCCGTACTCCTCAATCAATCCAGAGCTATGCAACACTGGCTACAATCATTTTCCAGACCAATCAGAATGAACAGCACGGAGGACAAGCTATCCCTGCTTTCGATTTCTTTATGGCAAAGGGAGTATTGAAAAGCTATCAGAAAGCAGTCACATCCATTCTGTCCTTCTATCTGGAAGTAAAAGGAGAAACAACCGTAAAAGAAGAAAGTCTCTCCGAAGCCATACATCAATATCTGACCTCCATTGAACCTAATTCCGAAATGAAAAAGGAGTTAGTAAAAGCATTACAGGCATCTGCAATTACAATCCATACTGAAGAACTTGAACATATTCTGCATAAAGCATATGCTCAAACCAGAAAAGAAACCCATCAAGCCATGGAGGGATTCATCCATAACTTGAACACCATGCACTCGCGAGGAGGAAACCAAGTTGTATTCAGTTCTATCAACTACGGAACTGATACATCAGCCGAAGGACGCATGGTGATAGAAGAACTGCTGAAAGCTACCGTAGAAGGCTTGGGACAAAGAGGAGAAGTTCCGGTATTCCCTATCCAGATTTTCAAAATAAAAGATGGAGTATCTTATTCAGAAGCCGATTACCAGTTGGCTATTCAGGATTTTGATGCAGCACTTGAAGGAAAAATACAGTTCGAAGCTCCCAACTTTGACTTATTCTTAAAAGCATGCCGTACCACAGCCAAGGCACTGTTCCCTAACTTTATGTTCTTGGATACTCCTTTCAACCAGCACGAGAAATGGGACAAGAACGACCCGAAGCGCTATCGTTACGAACTGGCAACCATGGGATGCCGTACACGTGTATTCGAAAATCTGAACGGAGAAAAGACATCACTGGGACGAGGCAATCTCTCGTTCACCACCATGAACCTACCCCGACTGGCCATTGAAGCACGCATCAAAGCTGAAAACATGGCCGAACACACGCATCCTACCGCCATCGAACAACTAGCCAAGGACATCTTCCTTCAGTCGGTACACGAGATGTCGGAACTCATTGCCGAACAACTTTATAGCCGGTATCAATACCAACGTACTGCACTGGCCCGCCAGTTTCCTTTCATGATGAGTAACAATGTATGGAAAGGAGGAGGAAGTCTGAACCCGAACGACGAAGTGGGAGACACCTTGAAACAAGGAACACTGGGTATTGGTTTCATTGGCGGACACAATGCAATGGTAGCACTTTACGGACAAGGACACGGTCATAATCGCAAAGCATGGGAAACGCTTTACGAAGCAATTGAAGAAATGAATAAAGTAGCCGATGAATACAAACAAAAATACCATCTGAACTACTCTGTACTTGCTACTCCAGCCGAAGGACTTTCCGGACGCTTCACACGCATGGACAAACGCAAATACGGCCTTATCCCAGGAGTTACAGACAGAGACTATTATGTCAATTCATTCCATGTAGATGTGAAAGAGCCTATCAGCATTATCGAAAAAATCAAATGCGAAGCACCGTTCCATGCGCTTACCCGCGGAGGACACATCACCTATGTAGAGTTGGACGGTGAAGCCCAGAAAAACATCAAGGCTATTGCTAAGATTGTAAAAGTAATGCACGATGAAGGTATAGGATACGGTTCCATCAATCATCCTGTAGACACTTGTCACAACTGCGGATACAAAGGAGTAATTTACGATAAATGTCCTATCTGTAACAGTGAAAACATCATGCGCATGCGCCGTATCACCGGCTATCTGACCGGAGACCTGAACAGTTGGAACTCGGCCAAACGCGCAGAAGAAAAAGACCGCGTAAAACACGGTTAACCCGAATATGCTACATTATCTTTACACTTATCCAGAAACAATTGTCGACGGTGACGGCATCCGGTATTCCATCTATCTTGCCGGATGCAGCCACCGTTGCAAAGGATGTCATAACCCCTCGTCGTGGAATCCCGCAGCAGGCTTTCCACTGACAGAGGAAAAACTCACTGCCATCATCCGTGAAATCCAAGCCAATCCTCTACTCGATGGAATCACTTTTTCCGGAGGAGATCCTTTTTATAATCCACAAGAGTTTTTACCTCTCATTCGCCGTATCAAAGAAGAGACCGGCATGAATGTATGGTGCTATACCGGATATACATACGAAGAACTGATTGCCTGCCCCGAAAAAGAAGCCATCCTGCACTATATCGACGTGCTGGTAGACGGACGTTTTGAGGAAGCATTATATTCTCCTTATCTGGAGTTTCGGGGAAGCAGTAACCAGCGAATTCTGGTACTGAAATCAGGAAAAATAAGTTCCCATTTCTAAAAAAATTGATATAAATCATGAAAACACACGAAACATGCAAAAACATGTTATTAAGCATTGTTTTTAAGCAAAGAAGACTTACCTTTGCATCGTGGTTGTGAAACCGATAAGATATTAAAACAATAAGAAAAAGCACAAAAGGTATTAGACTTACTTAGTTTAAGGTAAAATAAGGTATTAGATTAAGGTAAAAAAGCAATTTTATTCAAAGGTATTAGAATTTTGATAAGGTTTAGTTTTTAAGGTATTAGTAAAAAGGTAATTGTTTTCAGGAATAGTTGATATAGGTATTAAGATGTAAAATTGCTTAAGGTATAAGAGAGAAAAGGATAACAAAGACAACAACTGAACGAAAAAGAGATGAAAAGAACCCTTAAATGGGGGTTCTTTAGGAGATCGGCGGGTTCTTAAGAACTTCGCTTTTTTTATATCCCTATGTATCAAAAAAAAGAATCGTCGTACACAGGCTGCACCACGGCCTTATAAAAGTCCAACAACCTCCGCACGACGTCACTAAAATAACCCACAATATTATCCTACTGTAGTTTCTCCCTCAATGTATTGTTCAAGAAAAAGATTCTCCCCATCGAATACAGCATACGAGAACTCCGTAATCCAGTCTCCCAGAATCATCATCCGCACAGAACGACTTAACATCAGGTCGAGCATGATATGCCGGTGTCCATAAATAAAATAGTTAATATCCGGATGAGTCTTCAGGTAATCCTTAGTAAAGAGCACCAAAGCTTCCTTGTCCTCTCCCATATATTCCGGTTCTCTTCCTCCTTCCCGTTTCATTCTGCTATGCTTCGCCCATTCCAAGCCGAAGTCTATACTCCATCTCGGATGCAACATGGAAAACATCTTCTGCAAAGTCTTACTATGGAACATTGTCCGCAGCAACTTAAACTTCCGGTCGCCGTCACCCAGTCCGTCTCCATGAGCCAGAAAAAACTCTTTCCCGTAAATTTCACAAGTCAGCGGTCTGCGGTGAATAATTACCCCACACTCCTTCTCCAGATAGTCTCCGCACCAGATGTCATGATTTCCAATGAAGAAATGCACTTCAACCCCCATATCCGTCAGTTCCGACAGTTTTCCCAAGAAGCGGGTATAACCTTTAGGAACCACCAATTTGAATTCATACCAGAAGTCAAACATATCGCCCAACAGATAAACAGCTGCTGCCTGATGCTTGATACTATCCAAAAAGTTGACCAGCCGGCGCTCCTGAGTACGTCCATGAGGAATAGCTCTGGAACCTAAATGAGCATCCGAAAGAAAATATACATTCTTCATTTTATCCGATTTTTATAACCACATCTGTTTCTTCAGGAAGAATTCTGTCTTGATTACAGAAATCCAAGTTCAAGTTTTGCCTCTTCGGTCATCATATCCTTATCCCATTCCGGTTCGAATACCAGATTGACCTGTGCAGACACCACACCTTCCACCGATTCTACTTTCTGGCGGATATCCTCCATGATGAAATCGGCAGCCGGACAATTGGGAGCAGTCAGCGTCATATCCAGAATCAGTTCTCCATTGTCCTGCAAATCAATTTTATAAATCAATCCCAAATCGTATACATTCACCGGAATTTCAGGGTCGTATACAGTCTTCAGTATTTCTATAATTTTTTCTTCAATCTTCAGTTTTGTTTCGTTATCCATCATACGTTGAATATTTAAAAATGTATAGCTGCAAATATAGTGAAAGGCGAGCGCAGTACCAAAGCAAAAGCTTGCTTTTACAATCTCCCTTCATCGGCATAACTATAATAAGCCCCATCGGATATTATCACATGGTCGAGCATACGGATATTCATTGTTTGGGCAGCCTGAAACAACGATTGCGTCAAGCGGTCGTCCTCCCTGCTGGGAGCAATATTTCCCGAAGGATGATTATGACAAAGTACCAGCGAAGAAGCCCGTTTCAGAAGTGCTTCCCGCAATACACAACGCACATCGACCACCGTCGACGCCAGTCCTCCCTGCCCTATCCGCACACGGTCTATCACGCGGGAAGCCTGGTTCAACAGCAAAACCCAACATTCCTCCACCGGCAAATCGCACATAAAAGGATGACAAAGCGAATAAATATCCTGCGAGCAACGTATCTGTTTACGTTCACCCGGCTCCTCTGCCTTTCTCCTCTTGCCCAGTTCCGAAGCCGCTAAAATAGTAACGGCTTTCGCTGTTCCGATTCCCTTGTACCGGCACAAGTCTTCTACCGTACATTTTCCCAGTTCGTTCAGGCTGTTTCGGTAATCGCTCAGTACTTTCCGCATCAGTTCTACGGCCGATTCTTCCACATTACCCGAACCTATCAAGATAGCAAGAAGTTCTGCATTACTCAGTGCAGCCGCTCCATGCGCCATCATTTTCTCCCTCGGACGGTCTTCTTCCGCCCAATGGTTGATTGACAGTTTTTCTTTCATACAGTTATTTATAGAAATTCTTCTCGAAGGCAGAAAAGGCATCCTTTCCCAAGACACAGCGTTTCCACCATGCACGCAGGAAACCTGTTCCATACCCCGTCAACTGTATAAACGAAGCTACGACAGAAAGTATACCAATTACAACACTTTTATTGCTAAGAGAAGCATCTATAAACACGATGAGTACAAACAAAGCCAAAGGCAGCAGACTCCACACACAAAGCAGTGAGCAAAGCAGCAAAAAGACGACTCCTACCGTAAAGACAGCAGGAAGCAGATGTACCAGTTTCAATGATTCCGGATATTTTTTATACAGATTGATACGAGCGATACCCGAATTGTGCACCTGCTTGAAGAACTTCTTCAAATCGGTGCGACGCTTATGCCACACCCACGCCTCCGGAAACAGACGACAGCGGTAACCGGCTTTGAAGATACGGATACTAAAGTCGATGTCTTCGCCAAAACGCATGTTCGAAAAACCTCCTAAAGCCCGATATGCTTCTGCACGTACTCCCATATTGAAGCTGCGCGGATAGAATTTATCCATCTTTTTCTTTCCTCCCCGAATCCCCCCCGTAGTAAAGAAAGAAGTCATGGCATAATTAATGGCTTTCTGCACACGGGTAAACGAATCGTGCGCACGGTCTGGACCACCAAAGGCATCCGCTTCTTCTCTATGAAGTTCATCCTCTATTGCCTGTAAATATCCTTCCGGCAAAATACAGTCCGAATCCAGTATCAACAGAAACTCTCCTTTGCTGCGTTCTGCTCCATAATTGCGTGTCTGTCCGGGACCGGAATTGGGTTTACTGTAATAATGCACATCCAGTTTATCCCGGTACTTGTTTACCACATCCTCACAAGGTACAGACGAACCGTCTTCTACTACAATCACTTCAAAATCTTTCAAACTCTGGGAAACCAGACTTTGCAAGAGTTCGTCCACTTCATCCGGACGATTATACACGGGAATAATTACAGAATATCGCATAGTATCTTACATTTATACAAACAAAGATAAAAACTTTCTTTCCTATCCCTATCTTCTGTCAGCATTTATTTCAAGAAAGATGGCAGAAGCGGTCCACATTCCCGACATCCATATTTGAAAACAAACCTCCACACGACTCCTTGCATCTCTTCCCACTACAGAATCCATGTTTCGTCCGACGTCGTCGGCTGTACAGCCGACATCGCTGTCTGCATAACCAATGCCGCCGGCTGTACAGACAACGACGGTGAATAAAGTATGCAACTGTTCATACACAAAAAAACGGCTGTTACCTTTGCAGATAACAGCCGCTCTCCTTTTATTTATTAGTCTCAGGCTTTTACACGACCTACGTATGAACCGTCACGAGTATCAACTTCGATTACTTCATCCTGGTTGATGAACAAAGGAACACGTACAGTTGCACCAGTTTCTACAGTAGCAGGTTTAGTAGCGTTAGTAGCAGTATCACCCTTCAATCCCGGTTCAGTGTAAGTAACCTTCAACTGAACTTTAACAGGAAGTTCTGCAAACAGGATAGTTTCAGTAGAAGCATCAGAAACCACTTCAACTACCATTTCTTCTTTCAAGAAATCTACACCTTCGATCAAATCGTGAGCGATAGGTACCTGTTCGAATGTTTCCTGATTCATGAAGATATAATCTTCTCCTTCTTTATACAGATACTGATAAGGACGACGTTCTACACGTACATCTTCCAGTTTTTCACCGATGTTAAAACGACGTTCCAATACATAACCGTCTACCACATCTTTCAGCTTAGTACGCATGAAAGTGTTACCTTTACCCGGTTTTACATGCAAGAAGTCAATACAGAAATACAGCTTGCCATCCATACGGATTGCTGTTCCGATTTTAATGTCTTGAGCATTAATCATAACTTTAAATCTTTATATTTATATTCTAATTACTGATTATTCTATTTCGAACGCAGGTGCAAAATTAATCTAAATCGAGAAAAAACACAAAAAGATTTGTCTAAAAATGATTTAGCTCTTGGTTTATTTAAAAAAAGTCACTAATTTTGCAGCCCGAACGCATAGAATAATAACATAAATAGTATATACGAAAATGAAAAGAACTTACCAACCCTCTAACAGAAAGAGAAAAAACAAACACGGTTTCCGTGAAAGAATGGCTACTGCTAATGGTCGCCGAGTATTGGCTGCACGTCGCGCTAAAGGCCGTAAAAAATTAACTGTATCTGACGAATACAACGGAGTAAAGGCTTAATCCTTTCTTCGAAATAAGATTTAAGTAAAGCCGCAAAGAAACGATATAAAGTTCTTTGCGGCTTTTTCTTCGGTCATCCATCCCATAACCCAGCAACCTTATCCTGTCGAAAAAGTCCTCCGCATTGCATAAGACGTAACCTCCAAAAGACAAAAGCCTGACAAAATGCAAAAGCCTCTCTCAAGAATCAACGACTTCGAGCGTTTGTATAAAGAAAATTATACCCGACTATATTATTATGCATATCGCTTTATACCAGATGCAGAAGCATGTAAAGATATAGTGAATGATGTGTTTGAAAAAGCCTGGACAAACTTCGACAATCTGAAACCGGAAACGGCAAGCACTTATCTTTATATTCAGACGAGGAACAAATGCATTGACTATTTAAGGCATTTGCAGGTAGAAGAACAATACGCCGATTTTTACAAAGCCGTAACAAAAGAGGATATTGATACTTCTTTCGAAGAAAGAGAAAAACGAATTCAGAAAATTGAAAGTTTCATCGAAGACTTGAATGATCCGACTAAAACCATTTTGAAAAAATGTTATTACGAAAACAAAAAATATCAGGAGGTAGCAGACGAGTTCGGTATCAGCGTAAATGGTATCAAAAAACACATCATGAAAGCTTTACAATTATTAAGAACTGAATTTGGCACCAAAAAGGTACCTCAAAAGAACTCTTAAACGTATTATAATACAAAGAAACAATTATAAAGATGGAAGATAAAGACAAAAAAATACTACAAACGCTGGAAGCTATAAAACATCCGGAAAATTTTTCTCAGGAGGAGCTTGATGTCTTACTGAGCGATAAGGAGTGTGTAGAAATCTGCCAAGATTTACTGGACAGCCGTGAAGCTTTTGCACGTCTTCACTCCATAGCACCTGATGTAGAAGCCGAATGGGAATCCTTCAAATCGAAACGGCTTTCTTCCCAAGTCTTATCACATTCCAAAAGGAGTACACACATATTACAAATTGGAGCTGCATTGTTAATTGCAGCCTCCATTGCCCTATTCTTCTTGTTGCATCCATTCGAAGCTTCATCCTACACAGTCTTCGAAGCCAGTCATACTGCACAAGTCATTTCAATTGAAAAAGAAAAAGGAATCAACACCATACATATTCCAAGAGGAATGACCAAACAGCTGACATTATCAGACGGCACCCGAATATGGCTTAATGCAGAAAGCTCACTTAAATATCCGGATACCTTCGAAGGAAAGGCACAACGTGAAGTGTATCTGGAAGGAGAAGCTTATTTTGAAGTAAGCAAAAATCCCCAGCACCCCTTCCTTGTCAAAACCACAGCTATTGAAACCCAAGTTCTGGGGACTTCTTTTAACATAAAGGCCTATTCTAAAAAAGATGTTCAGGTCACACTCTTGGAAGGAAGCATCAAGGTAAGCGACAAGCATCATAACAACATATTGTTGAAACCAGGTGAACATACCAATGAAAAATTACATAAAAGTCAAGTTGAGAATGTCAGCCAATATCGCGCCTGGACTACCGGAAGTTTCTATTTTGACAATACAGAGCTTATAGAAATCATGCGCGAATTAGGCCGATGGTATAACATTGACATTGTTTTCACCAACAAACAAATCATGGCAGAACGTTTACATTTTCAAGCAGATAGAAGCAGCTCTCTTCAAGAGGTATTGGAGTTGCTCAACAGCATGCAAAAGATAAAAGCTCAAATAGAAAACGATAAGGTTATTGTAGGAATTTGAATATCCTGAAAAATTTTATGTTTTTATGGTACCCGATTCTGGACAGCAACCGTATTACAGACAAAAGAAATCAAATACCTAAAAACAATGAGAACAAAAATTATTTTTCTTTTGCTGATATTCATAAGCATTGAATTAACCTTATCGGCACAAACAAACAATCGCATCAACATCGAGTTCAAGGATGAAGCCTTATCTACCGCGCTGAAGAAACTTGAAAAAATTTCGGGTTATCACATCCTTTTTACATATAGTGACATACAGTCCTATCGGGTGACCGCATCAATTAAAGAAGACGACATTACCCGAGCCGTAGAAAAAATATTAGAAAACAAGCCTCTTACTTATACACATAAAGGAGAGAAGTATATCATTATTTTACCCCAACATACCCACAGAAAAGCTACGGCCATTTATGGTACGGTAATTGATGAAAGAAATCGGCCCATGCCATATTGCAATGTCTTATTATTGACACCCGATTCTACATTCGTAAACGGATGTGTGACCCAAGAAGATGGAACATTTTCAATGTCGGGAGAAGCAGACAAGCCTTATCTGCTGAAAATCTCTTACATAGGATATACTACAGCTATACAGGCTGTGCATACGAAGAATATAGTACAGCTCTCTCCCGACACACAGATTCTGGAAGGGGTTACGGTGACGGCACAACGTCCTTTGATAGAGACACAACCCAACGGACTAAAGGTTAATGTTTCCGGAACATCACTTGCTCAAATGGGTACAGCCAATGAAATGCTGACACACCTTCCTTTTGTTACCAGCAAAAACGGCAACATATCCGTATTGAATGGGGGAAGTCCTGAAATTTATATCAACAATAGAAAAGTATACGATTCCAGTGAACTCGACCGTCTTCGTGCCACGGAAATTCTTTCAGCCGAAGTAATTACCACCCCAGGAGCTGAATATGATGCAGATGTAACTGCCGTTATTCGTATCCGTACCATCAAACAGCGTGGAGAAGGATGGAGTGGTAGCGTCAATTTGGGATACGACCAGGGACGATGGGGAAGAGCCAACCAACAAATCGCCTTAAACTACCGGGTAAAAGGGCTGGACATCTTCGTAAACGGATATATTGACGAAAACAACTCATACGGCCAAACCACAGCTGTCATCCAAACAAACGGTAAAAATCAGTGGACAACAATAGCCAACGACACACAGACATCCAAAAGTAAAAATTTATCAATCGAAACCGGATTCAATTATGAAATAAACGAACACCACTCTTTGGGTATGAGATATACTCCTAACAGCAGTTTGGGAACAATCCATCAACAATCGTGGGGCGAAACCACTACATTCTGTAATGGGAACGAAACAGAGCACTCCGAATTTGAACAGCACTCTGAAGTTAAAAATGGAATCAATCATGCCATCAACACTTATTATGTAGGTGAAATAGGGAAATGGACTTTTGATTTTAATGCTGATTATCTGAACAGTAAAATGAATAACCACCAAAATGCAATGGATGGCAACAGTAAGGATATCAGCAGTACCTCCAATTCAGAGAGTAAACTTTATGCGGTTAAACTGCAGGCAAAAGTAACCTTAGGAAAAGGAGAGTTTGTCCTTGGATCGGAGGGAACATTAACAGAACGTAATGCAATTTTCACCCAAAACGGATTTTCTGAAGATGCAGATAACTTTATCCGTCAAAAAGCCATAAGCGCATTTACGGGCTATTCCGTTACGTTAGGAAAATGGAAAGCAATGGCTGGTTTACGGTACGAGCATCGTAAAACCGACTATTATGACAATGGTATATACCAAAGCGAACAAAGTCCGACTTATAATGAGCTTATTCCTACGGCAACCATAAACTGGAATCATCAAGATGTCAGTTTTGCCCTTGCCTACAAGATGCTGAGAGGAAATCCTTCTTACCAGATGCTGACCAACACCATCAGCTATCGGACACAATATTCCTATACTACAGGAAATCCTCGATTAGAGCCAAGCCAAACGAATATTCTGTCACTTAATGCATCCTATAAGTGGTTATTTGCCAATATCCAATATATTCGTGCAAAAAACAGTTTAGCCAATATCACCATGCCTTATAACGATGATACACACCCGGGGGTATTATTATTCTCTTCCGCGAATCTTGCCACTTATAATGGTTATTCGCTCAATCTTACAGCCTCCCCTAAAATCGGTATTTGGCAACCACAGTTCAGTGCATCAGCCCAGCTTTCCGCTCCCGATGGGCGAAATTTAGGAATTGAAGTGTATCACAAACAACCTCTCTTTGCTTTTGGGTGGGATAATAGCTTCAACTTACCCCACGGATGGTTTCTAAATCTACAAGCCAATCTACATACCGGCGGTCGCATGGGATTCTTTGTAGCTCATACAGAAGGACAAATTAACGCCCGACTCAGCAAATCCATGCTAAAAGACAATTCACTTACCTTAGCTCTTATAGCCAACGATATCCTCCGAACGGGCTATTACCACTTCAATGTATATGGAATAGACTCGTACAACGGGAATCGTATCTATCGTGACTGGCAACGTATCGGAATTCAGTTCTCATACAAATTCAATGCCACCAAGAGCAAATACAAAGGAACTGGTGCCGGTCAGGATGAAAAGAACCGTCTGTAATTTTTCCATAAATAAAGGTTGTCTGTCAATGGTATAAATCTGTCCATGGATAGACAACCTTTTTGTTCTCATTTTCCTGATAAATATAGTATGTTCATAAAGCAGTCACCTCATGCTAATTACATAAAAAATTATATCTTTGCAGAAATAATTGGTTTATCAAGATGGTAACATTGAAAGAATTTTTCTCATTTAAGAACAACCGGTTCTTCTGGTTGAACATAATAGCCATGATTGTCGTACTGATTGGCTGTATTTGGGGTACATTGACCTGGCTGGATATATACACTCACCATGGTCAGTCACACATCGTACCCGATGTAAAAAGCCAACACATTGCTCAGGCAAAGGCACTGTTGGAGAGCAAACAGATGAAAGCTGTAGTAATTGACTCCAACTTTGTAAAAGGACTTCCTGCCGGCATAGTACTCGACCAGACTCCTATAGGAGGGGCAAGAGTAAAAGAAAACAGAACGATTTATCTTACAATTAATACACTTGAAGTTCCTAAAGTAAAACTTCCCGACCTTATCGACAACAGTTCGGTGCGTCAGGCAGCAGCAAAGCTAAAAGCGATGGGCTTCAAACTGACAGAACCGGAGTTCGTTCCCGGAGAACAGGATTGGGTATATGGCATCAAATACAGAGGACGTCAGCTCCGTTCGGGAGAAAGCGTACCTCATGAAGCATTGCTCACCCTTTGCATAGGTAGCACTGCCATGCAAGATTCACTTCGTGTTGACTCTATCGGTATGAATACACAGGAAATTCCGACAGAAAACGAAGCGGAAGTAGACGACTCATGGTTTTAAAATCTATCAGATTCATGGCAGAAGATTATATTGATGATGAATTGGAGGATTCACTGGAAGACATAGAACCAGTAAACGAATCTCCTGAACTATATGAACATTTCCGTACGGTAGTAGACAAAGGTCAGACTCCCGTACGTATCGATAAATACCTTTTCGAACGCATTGTCAATGCATCGCGCAACCGTATACAAACGGCAGCCGACAATGGTTTTGTGATGGCCAACGGCAAGCCTGTAAAAAGCAGCTATAAAGTAAAGCCGCTGGATGTACTGACCGTGATGATGGATCGTCCGCGTTACGAAAATGATATCATTCCCGAAGACATTCCATTAGACATTGTATATGAAGACGACGACCTGATGGTTATCAACAAGCCTGCAGGTTTAGTCGTTCATCCGGGATGCGGTAACTATCATGGTACATTGGTCAATGCCATCGCATGGCATTTGCGTAACGTGCCCACCTACGATCCTAACGATCCCCAAGTAGGACTGGTACATCGTATCGATAAAGATACTTCCGGACTACTGGTCGTAGCCAAGACTCCGGATGCAAAAACGAGTCTAGGCCTTCAGTTCTACAACAAGACTACCAAGCGGGAGTATAACGCACTGGTATGGGGAATTGTAGAGCAGGATGAAGGTACCGTTACCGGCAACATCGGCCGTAATCCTAAAGACCGCATGCAGATGGCTGTCATGACCGACCCTACACAGGGTAAACATGCAGTTACTCATTATCAGGTATTGGAGCGACTGGGGTATGTCACACTAGTGAAATGCGTACTCGAGACCGGACGTACACATCAGATTCGTGTTCATATGAAACACATTGGCCATGTGCTGTTTAACGATGAACGCTATGGCGGACATGAAATTCTGAAAGGTACTCACTTCAGCAAATATAAACAATTCGTAAACAACTGCTTCGATATCTGTCCGAGACAGGCTTTACATGCCAAGACACTGGGATTTGTGCATCCACGCACCGGAAAGGAAATGTTCTTCACTTCCGAACTTCCCGAAGACATGACTACCCTATTGGACAAATGGAGAACCTATATTAGCAACAGAGAATCAATATGAAACGTATTATTGCAATTGTAGCCGGAGGCGACTCTTCAGAACATGGGGTATCCATGCGCAGCGCCGAAGGTATCTACTCTTTTATTGACAAAGATAAATATGACCTTTACATTGTAGAGTTGACTAAACAGAAATGGGAAGCAATTCTTCCTGACGGTGCTCGCTCTGCAATCGACAAGAATGACTTCAGCTTCACTGATCAGGGAAAGAAAATCATTCCCGATTTTGCATACATCACAATCCATGGTACTCCGGGTGAAAACGGAATCTTACAGGGTTACTTTGAACTGATTGGTATCCCCTACTCTACTTGCGATGTACTGATTTCAGCTCTTACTTTCAGCAAATTTACACTGAACCAGTATCTGAAAGGATTCGGTGTTCGCGTAGCGGAATCCATGTTGGTCAACAAACGTCATGGTATCAGCGACGAAGAAGTCATTGAAAAGATTGGTTTGCCTTGCTTTATCAAACCCAATGCCAGTGGCTCCAGCTTCGGTGTGACCAAAGTAAAAACTCAGGAACAGATTCAGCCGGCTTTACAGGCAGCCTTTGCAGAATCGGACGATGTGATGATTGAAGCTCTGATGGACGGTATCGAACTGGCTAACGGATGTTACAAGACTCGCAATAAATCGGTGGTATTTCCTATCACAGAAGTAGTTCCAAAGAATGACTTTTTCGACTATAATGCCAAATACAACGGTGAAGTGACTGAAATCACTCCTGCTCGTCTCAGTCCGGAACTGACTGCACGTGTGCAACAGCTTACTTCTGCCATCTACGATATTTTAGGTTGTAAAGGCATTGTACGTGTAGACTACATCATCACTGAAGGAGAGAAGATTAACATGCTGGAAATCAACACGACTCCGGGAATGACTGCTACCAGCTTCATTCCGCAGCAGGTACGTGCGGCAGGACTCGACATCAAGGAAGTGATGACCGACATTATAGAAGATCATTTTATTGCAGAAAAATAAAAAATCCGTATCTTTGGAATACGTATAAACGTCGTAAAATTTATTATTATGAATATACCTGCCGAGTTTGACGAGATTCGTCCTTACAGCCCTGAAGAGCTGCCGCAAATATTCAAGGAACTGACAGAAGATCCTGCATTCCAGCAAGTATTGGCTTTCATTATGCCGGGAGTATCCATGGAGATGTTCAAGCTGCAGTTGCAGCAATGCAAAACCAATCTCGACTTTCAGAAAGCATTCTGCTACAAATTCCTACACGACCTTATTGCCAAACGTACTGACGGATTTGATATGGACTGTACAGCTTTGACAGACAAAACCAAGAACTATACATTCATATCCAACCACCGCGATATCGTACTCGACTCAGGACTTCTTTCGGTCGGGCTCCTCGACAATCAGTTCCCCACAACCGTAGAAATTGCCATCGGTGACAATCTGCTTATCTACGACTGGATCAAGAAACTGGTACGCGTAAACAAAGCTTTTATCGTACAGCGCGCATTGACCATGCGCCAAATGCTCGAATCATCGGCACGTATGTCGCGCTATATTCACTTTGCGGTTACACAAAAGCACGAAAATATCTGGATCGCACAGCGTGAAGGACGAGCTAAAGACTCAAACGACCGTACCCAGGACAGTGTATTGAAAATGTTGGCTATGGGTGGCGAAGGTGATATCATCGACCGTCTTCAGGAACTGAATATTGTCCCGCTGGCATTATCGTACGAATACGACCCATGCGATTATCTGAAAGCACAGGAAATGCAACAGAAACGGGATATTGAAGGTTTCAAAAAGAGCAAGCAAGACGATTTGAACAACATGCAGACAGGTATCATGGGATACAAGGGACGTGTCCACTTCCAGGCAGCATCGTGTATCAATAGCGAATTGGAAGCTCTTCGCGGATTGCCCAAAACAGAGGTGTTTACAAAAGTATCCGAACTGATAGACCTGCACATACATCGTAACTACCGCTTATATGCGGGTAATTATGTGGCACATGATCTGTTGACTGCTACCAACCGATTTGCAGACCGCTACACAGCAGAAGAAAAAGTACACTTCGAAAACTACCTGCAGCAAAGAATCGAATTGGTCAACCTGCCGGAAAAAGATGAAGCATTCCTTCGTCAATGCCTGCTCACCATGTATGCTAATCCGGTTATCAATCACCAGAAAGCCCTCGAAGCATGAAGTTATTGACCCGATTTTCCTTTCTTCTTCTTTGCATGTGCCTGTTTGGAGCATGCAAAGAAGAAGAGTATGTATACCCCGATGTGATAACCGAGTTTATCGGTGCAGCAACTGATGAAAACGGTACGCTTACCCGTTTAGTAGCCGATAATGGAGAAGAATATCGGATACAAGCAAGAAGTGGTTTGGACGGCTTGAAGAAGGATACTCTGTACCGCACAATATCCATTTATCAACCTCTGGAAAACCAGACCGTACAACTGTATTCCAGCGAACTGGTTCTTTCAATGATTCCAGTCAGTGCCAAGCAGATAATCGGTGATATCAAAACCGACCCGGTAGACATTGAACGCATGTGGTTGTCGGGTAAGTATCTGAATATGGTATTGCTGGCAAAGGTAAAAGAAGAAAGCCACAGTTATCATTTTATCGACCAGGGGATACAGAAAGAAGCAGATGGTACACAGACCCTTCATCTCCAACTCTATCACAACCGGAACAACGACTACGAAGCTTTTACGCGTAAAGTATACTTGTCTGTTCCATTATGGGCTTACGATGGAAAGCTGAAACAAGGAGACAAAATTGTATTTCATATTTCCACATACGAGGAAGGAGATACACAAAGAGAATTTATCTACTAATTTATTAACAACTGTTCATTTCCTATTTCAGATATGATAAAGACACTCTATTTCATGTTCTTCGTCTGCGCTTTTGCACTCGGACTCATCGCATGCAACAGCAAGGCAAAAGATAATTTCAAGAATCTTTCTGCCGATGAATTCGAACGTCTGATACAAGACGATGACATACAAGTAGTAGACGTACGGACAGTAGCCGAATACAGTAAAGGACATCTTGCCGGAAGTATCAACATCAATGTACTGGATGATAATTTTCCGGAGGTCGCAGACGATTTATTGGAAAAAGACCGTCCTGTAGCCGTATATTGCCGTAGCGGTAAACGCAGCCGGAGTGCTGCACGCATTTTGGACAAGAAAGGCTTTAAGGTATACAACATGGACAAGGGATTTGAAAACTGGAAAGAACTGGGTAAAGACATCGCATACTAACCCTATATTATATACAATAGGGAAAGTATGATTTCTTTATATCATCAGTTTTCCCCTTCACACCAATTGCAGCATACTATAGCTTGTATATTGAAATACAAAGACAGATTGAATCTGTCTTTTTTTATTTTCTACGCATCTGTCCAAAAGAAAGAAAACGTACAAAAAGTACCGAGTCGCAATACCAGAATCGGCACAAACAGAAGAACAGAAAAAGCGAAAGTATGAACTCTTGTGATTAAGCTCGGTTCATACTTTCGCTTTATAGAGACTCCCCGTTTCACTCATGAATGCAGGGAAACAAAATAAAATCAGCAATTAAAGATTTTCCAGCATGCGCTTCAACACTACGGTAGCAGAAATCTCACGGTTAGCTGCTTCCGGAATAACCAATGAAGTAGGCGCTTCGATTACTTCGTCTGTCACAATCATATTACGGCGCACAGGCAGACAGTGCATAAAGTACGCATTGTTGGTTACTGCCATATGCGCAGCATCTACAGTCCAACTCATATCCTTACACAGAATCTTACCATAGTCTTCCGGATTGGTTACTCCCGGACACGCCCAGTTCTTGGCATAAATGAAGTCAGCTCCTTCAAAAGCTTTCATCTGGTCGTATTCCACCTTAGCTCCACGCACAAATTTCGGATCCAACTCATAACCATGAGGATGCGTAATAACAAAATCCACATCAGCCTCGTTCATGAAGTCGGCAAACGAGTTAGGTACAGCCTGCGGCAATGCACGCGGATGCGGTGCCCAAGTCAATACAACTTTAGGACGTTCCTTCTTCTTATATTCTTCGATGGTAATCAGGTCGGCAAAAGCCTGCAGAGGATGTCCTGTAGCTGCCTCCATAGAGAATACCGGCTTACCCGAATACTGGATGAACTGATTCAATATTTTTTCTGTATAATCATCTTCACGGTTCTGGAACTGTGCAAACGAACGTACTCCGATAATATCGCAATACGAAGCCATCACCGGAATAGCCTCCAACAAGTGTTCACTCTTGTCACCATCCATCACTACCCCACGTTCAGTTTCCAGTTTCCATGCACCCTGATTTACATCCAGCACAATGACATCCATACCCAGATTACGGGCAGCTTTCTGTGTACTGAGTCGGGTACGCAAACTGTTGTTAAAGAATATCAGCAAGCAAGTGCGATGCTTACCCAATGTTTCATATTTATAACGGTCATTCTTTATTTCGAATGCTTCGGCCAGAGCGGTCTTCAAATCTCCTAAATCAAATACGTTCGTGTAAGTTTTCATAGGAATAATGTATATTAATTAATTTAGCGCAACAAATATACTATAAAAATACAATATATCGTTATTTTTACAGCTTTTAATGAAAGAATATTACGGACGGATTTGTCCATCACCCTCAATCAGCCATTTATAAGTTGTAATTTCCCTCAATCCCATCGGTCCGCGAGCATGCAACTTCTGTGTACTGATTCCAATCTCAGCACCAAGGCCAAACTGCGCTCCGTCTGTAAATGAGGTCGGTGCATTGACATATACACAAGCTGCATCAACCTGTCGGCAAAACAAATCGGAAGCTTGGTTATCTTCTGTCACAATACACTCACTATGTCCAGAGCCATATGTATAAATATGCGATACAGCTTCTTCTATATTCTTTACTGTCTTTACCGCCATCTTGTAATCCAGAAACTCTGTTCCATATACCTCCGGCAAAGCCTGTACAAGTAAAGAAGCAGGATAATGCCCACATAAAGCTCCATAAGCTGCTTCATCAGCATAAATTGTCACCTTGCTTTCCTGCAAGAGTGCACACAACTGCGCCAAATCGTTGATACGCGATTCATGCACCAACAGACAGTCTAATGCATTACATACACTGACGCGCCGGGTCTTGGCATTATTCACAATACGAATACCTTTTTCCAGGTTTCCCGATGCATCGAAATACGTATGACACACACCCGCACCGGTTTCAATGACAGGTACCGTTGCATTCTGGCGGACATAATCTATCAGTCCACTACTTCCACGGGGAATAATCAAGTCTACCCACCCGTTGGCATGAAGCAACTCTTCCGCCGCTTCCCTTCCCGGAGGAAGTAAAGTAACCAAACGGGTATCTGCACCCAAGTCAGCCAGCACCTTATGCAAGAGATCCACAATAGCCCGATTCGATTCTGCCGCATCGCTTCCCCCTTTCAGCACACAGGCACTTCCACTTTTCAAGCACAAGGAAAACACATCGAAAGTAACATTAGGACGTGCTTCGTAAATTATGCCAATTACGCCAAAAGGAACCGACACTTTCTTCAATCGCAATCCATTGGGACGTACGCTCTCCTCCAACACCTGATTTAAAGGCGATGGCAGTGCAGCCACATTTCTGATATCCGACGCAATATCCAGCAAGCGCTGCTCTGTCAACCGAAGACGGTCGTACTTCGGGTTATCGGGATTCATCCGGGACAAATCGGTTTCATTTGCTTCCAGAATACGATTCATATAATGGGGTATAGCTTCTGCAACAGCCATCAATATTGCATTAATCTGTTTCTCTTCCAGCAAAGCCAATGTACGTGAAGTCAGACGCACAGCTTTCCAATCCTCAATCCTCATATTATTACTTTTTCACATGTTAGCAGAACACAAAAGTATCATTATTTCTGTTATCTTCTCTTTTTCCCGACAAATTATCTTGATATTCAGATTTTTTAATTATCTTTGAAATACAACGAAGAGTGTAAAGAACTGATTTATTAACCTAAAACAAACAGACTATGGGAGCTAAGATGTATGGTTCATTAGTAGAGGTTTTCCGAGGTAGTCTTTGGGAAGCCGAATTGGTTAAAGGCTTGCTTAACGCAGCGGGTGTAGATGCCATGATCAAAGACGAGACATTGTCTGCGGTCACTTCTCCTTATTCCAATACAGGAGGAAAAGTACTTGTAATGGTTAATAAGGAAGAAGAAGTATTTGCAAGAAAAGTGGTAGCAGAAAGAAAAGTATGAGAAAAAAGGGATTTGCAGCATTTGCCGCCTTATCTTTTATCGCATTCCAGCTGAGTGCACAGGATTTAAAACCGACTCAATGGAAGGCTTATGGGGTATCGTTTAAAGCTCCGTCCGACATCAGCATAGAGGATGATTCGGAAGAAGGTTATATTGTATACAACGATACATATTATATTACCGTTCAAATGCTGGACGGAGAAGGTATCAAACAGTCGGAACTGGCTACAGAGTTGAAAAACATCGCAACCGACGATGAAGTGACAGAACAGACTCCTGTAAAGACATTCGAACTGCCGCATTTTTACGGTGTGCAGTTGCAGGGAAAATGTGAAACAGACCGATGTATATACAGCTATCTGCTGGCTCGTGACGGAGGAAGCGGATTTTATGTATCCATTGTATATAAACAGGAGAACGATCCTAATCCGGAGCGTATATTGAAAAGTTTTGCACTGGAAGATTAAAGGTAAGGTAAAAACAATCCGATATATATAATAGCCTTGTAAGAGTATTCTCTCGCAAGGCTATTATATATATCGGATTGTCCTTTTCTGCAAAATCCCAAAAGAAAACGAGCTTTTTTAAAAATATCCTTAACAAGTTCTTCGGATACCAAGGTTTATGCGTACCTTCGGAAAAGATAAAACAACATACACTATGAAAATAACCCATTTTATACATACAAGCATCTTCAATTTATTTCTTTGCAGTTTTTCTTTTCTCAGTACGGCATGCGCTTCTGCGCAAGAGGCATCCCCTGTCAATACATATCATTATAGCTGCATAGAAGTTCCAAAAAGTATTGTTTTCTGTGATGAAACCATCGACCTGACGCGATACGATCGCAGAGAGCGGATGGACAGAGAACTTCTGGCCTTTACTTATATGCATAGTACCTCCATACAGATGATAAAACGGGCCAACCGCTACTTCCCCATTGTAGAGCCTATTTTAAAGGCAAATGGGATTCCTGATGATTTCAAATATCTGATGGCGATAGAGAGCAGTTTAAACCCACTGGCACGTTCCGGAGCAGGCGCAGCAGGACTGTGGCAGTTTATGCCGGCTACAGCCAAAGAGTTCGGACTGGAGGTAGCCCATACGGTGGACGAACGATATCATGTGGAGAAATCAACAGAGGCAGCCTGCAAATACTTAAAACAAGCCTACAAGCGTTTCGGCAACTGGATAAACGTAGCAGCATCTTATAATGCCGGACAAGGACGCATTTCCCAGCAACTGGAAAAGCAGTTCGAAGAAAATTCACTCGACGTACAGCTTGTAGAGGAAACATCCCGCTATGTATATCGCATTTTTGCTGCAAAAATCATGTTCAGCAACCCACAGCAATTTGGATTTTACCTGAAAGCATCCGACTTGTATCCAATCATTCCTTATAGAGAAATAAAAGTGACAGAAGATATTGATAACCTTGCACGCTTTGCCAAAGGAAGAGGAATCAATTACGTACTGCTCCGCAATATGAATCCCTGGTTAAGAAGCAGTGAACTCCATGTACACGGAAACAAAGCTTACTATCTCCGAATACCGGATGAAGAAGGAATGCACTACAATCCACGCATCATCATTCCATACGATAAACGCTGGGTGGTAGAATAATCAGGCATATATTATGTAGCAGGAACAGAAAGACAACGATAAGTGTAGAAGGATTTAATCGCCGTCGCCGATTGCAGAGTTGTCGTCGTTGGCTGTATAATCAACGCTGACGATTGTACAGCCGACGTCGTCGACTGAAGTTTGCGAATAGAATCATGAACATACAACTATGATAATAAAGACCTCTTCCTACAGATAATCGGGATGAGACCAATCACACACTCAAAGGAAATTCCAATTATTCCCTCTGAGATAAAAAGACAAAAGCCATCTCAAAATGAATTTGAGATGGCCTCTTCCTTTATCTTACAGAATAAATCAGATTATTCAGCACGCAAAGTGAAACGTTTGAATTCTGTGATAGCCAATTCTGGATCAGCAGCCTTCAAAACTTCAGCTACAGTCTTCTTCGGATCCATGATGCTTTCCTGGTTCAACAGACAAACTTCTTTCAAGAATTTGCCCAAACGACCTTTAGCAATGTTTTCGATCATAGCCTGAGGCAAGTTAGCAGCTTTTTCTGCAGCAACAGTTTCTTTGATTTCTTTAGCTTTAGCTACATCTTCAGCAGTAATCCATCCCTTAGCCATGTTGCTTTCCATGTGCTCTTCGCTGTCTACGTGAGCCGGGTTGATACCAGCTTTCTTCAAAGCAGCTTCTACAGCTTTCTGTACCTGTTCTGCTTTAGTCTTTTCAACAGCAACCTTGATTTCTTCTTCTTTTACTGATTCAGGAACACCAGCTTCGTCGATAGCAATCGGGTTCATTGCAGCAATCTGCATACAGATTTCGTGAGCAACTTTTTCATCACAAACCTTGTTGAAAGAAACGATTGTACAGAGCTGGTTCTTGTTCATGTGGTTGTAAACAGCTGTGCAAGCACCTGAAACGAAGTTATAACCATCCAATTCAGTCTTTTCACCAGTGATACCACTACGTTCTACAATAGCGTCAGCAACTGTACCGCTACCCATCGGAAGAGCCTTCACTTCATCCAAAGTCTGACATTTGTTTGCGATAGCAGCATCCAGAATAGCCTGAGTCAAAGCAACGAAGTCAGCATTCTTAGCAACGAAATCAGTTTCGCACTTCAAAGCAATCATTGCAGCATAGTCGCCAGTTGATTTTGCCAATACACAACCTTCTGAAGTTTCACGGTCAGAACGTTTTGCAGCAACAGCCTGTCCTTTCTTACGGATAATTTCTACTGCCTTGTCGAAATCGCCTTCAGATTCTGTCAAAGCGTTTTTACAGTCCATCATACCAGCTCCAGTCATTTTACGAAGCTTGGTGATATCAGCCATACTTACAGCCATAGTAATTTCTTTTTTATTGAGTTAATAAATCTATTTAAAGCAAAAGAGAGCTGAGAACAGAGAGTTGAGAATCGCTCTATTATAGTAACTCTCAACTTTCAACTCTCAACTCTCCACTTAAAGTATATTAAGCTTCTTCGTCTTTACCGATGAAAGCGGCAGCTTTAGCAGCATTGATTGCGTCTTCTTCAGCTTTATCCATGCGTGCTTTGGTAGTTTTTTTCTTAGCAGCTTTCGGTGCGTTTTCACCAGCAGCTTCCATATCTACCTTTTCAGCTTTTCTTTCTTCCAAACCTTCTGCCATAGCAGCGCAGCAAGCATCCAAGATAACTTCTACAGACTTAGTAGCGTCGTCGTTAGCTGGGATTACGAAATCTACGTTTGAAGGATCTGAGTTTGTATCAACGATAGCAAATACAGGAATACCCAAACGGTTAGCTTCGCGAACTGCGATGTTTTCTTTCAATACGTCGATAACGAACAATGCAGATGGCAAACGAGTCAAATCAGCGATAGAACCCAAGTTCTTTTCCAACTTAGCACGCTGACGAGAAATCTGCAGAACTTCTCTCTTAGACAAGTTAGAGTAAGTACCATCGTTAGTCAACTTATCGATAGTAGCCATTTTCTTGATAGCCTTACGGATAGTCGGGAAGTTAGTCAACATACCACCCGGCCAGCGTTCGATAACATAAGGCATGTTTACAGAAGCAGCTTTTTCAGCTACTACCTGTTTAGCTTGTTTCTTAGTAGCGACAAACAGGACTTTCTTTCCTGATTTAGCGATTTGTTTCAAAGCTTCAGCAGCTTCTTCTACTTTTACAACGGTTTTGTTCAAGTCGATGATGTGAATACCGTTGCGTTCCATGAAAATATAAGGAGCCATTGCAGGGTTCCACTTTCTCTTCAAATGTCCGAAGTGGCAACCAGCCTCCAATAATGTATCAAAATTTACTCTTGACATTGTTTTAATCTTTAAATCGTTTACTTTCTTTTTTGTTAATTAAACCAACTATCGGGTAGTTTCTCCACAAACCCTTGTAAGGAAAATCCCGATGGTTTAGATACTAAACGCTTTCATTTAAGTTTTTGAGTTTCTAAGTTTTCTGAGTTAGTCATAAGTGTATACAAACCGATTACTTGCAACAAACTTATCAACTTACAAACTAATAAACTCAAAAGCTTAACGTTTACTGAACTGGAATCTTCTACGTGCTTTAGGACGTCCTGGTTTCTTACGTTCAACTTCACGAGGATCGCGAGTCATGAAACCTTCAGCACGAAGAGTTTTCTTATCTTCCGGGTTGATTTTAACCAGTGCACGAGCAATTGCCAAACGCAAAGCCTGAGACTGACCAGTGAAACCACCACCGCAAAGATTTACTTTGATATCATATTTTTCAGCCACTTCCAGTTTATTCAACGGCTGTTTTACTACATACTGCAGAATAGTTGATGGAAAGTACTGTGCAAGGTCTCTCTTGTTAATAGTAATCTTTCCTGTACCTTCGCTTACGAAAACGCGTGCGATAGCGCTTTTACGTCTACCTAATGCATTTACTACTTCCATTCTTTATTATTTAAGTGTGTTAATATCAATTACTTTCGGAGTCTGAGCTTCGTGTTTGTGTTCAGCACCTTCGTACACATACAAGTTACCCAGCAACTTAGCTCCCAGACGATTCTTAGGAAGCATACCTTTAACTACTTTCTTCATCAATTTTTCAGCGCCATTCGGTTTAGCCATCAAGCGAGCAGGAGTGATTTCACGCTGACCACCTGGATAACCAGTGTAGCTCAGGTAAACTTTATCATTCCACTTATTACCTGTAAATTTCACTTTGTCTGCATTGATGATAATTACGTTATCACCGCAGTCTACATGAGGGGTGAAGTTTGGTTTGTACTTACCTCTCAACAACTTTGCAACTTTAGCACCGAGACGGCCTACAACCTGATCGGTAGCATCAACTACAACCCATTCTTTTGTTGCAGTTTCCTTGTTTGCAGAAATGGTCTTGTAACTTAAAGTATCCACTCTTAAATTCTTTTTTAAATGTTACTACTAAAAAACAATTTCCTCCTATCTCATTCTTCCGGACAATGAAGAACAAGATGCTCAGAATTAAAAATTTATCACTATTTGATAATAATCGGCTTGCAAAGGTACGACTTTTCCTTGAACCCTCAAAGATTTTATATATTTTTTTCTTTCTGCAAATGATTGAGTTTTAACGAATACACAATTTCAGCACAGATTGCAGACACTCTTCTTTCTTAGAGGCGCTCCTCCCTATGTACCAATCTAAAATATCTCATTTCAAATTGCATATTTCACTTTTTTTCCTTATCTTGCTACAAAGATAATTTAACAGATATGTTTGTTACATCTGGGCTTTATCTTAATACAAGGTCATTCCATCACACCATTCTTATAAATGCAATTGCAATTTTAAATACACCACAGATACAAACAAACCTTAAAATATTTCACCATGCCAAATTACAGTATTTTTATACTTATCTTATTCTTGTTTCTGGCAGTTCTCATCATTGCCATCCTTGACATCATGAAGAATACGAAACTGAGTAATGGTGCCAAAGCGCTATGGATTGCAATAATCCTGCTTTTTCAAATCATAGGAGCAGCCATCTATTATTTATTAGCTCCACGGGACAATTCATCTCGTGCATAACCTATCCTCCTTTCCAGCATAAAAAGAGCGAAGTACATTCCCAAGACTTTTGTACTTCGCTCTTTGCTTATTTTATCAACGGATAATATTCTCCGGATATTCTTCCGGCATTTCTACCCGCTTCCATATTTCATAGCACCATGAATCCACCTGATTCCCATCCTTATCTTGAGCCAGGAAATATTTTATATACATCAAATTTCCATTATCCTCTAATTTAAAGTGAAGCTCATTCTTTTTTCCATCCAATTGAGGAAGATGAATGTTCTTTTCAATTGTTTCAGAATACACTTCAGGCGATTCTACTTTATAAGTGCCATAACCTATTATAATAGCCCCCTGCGGCATCATCACCAAATTACAGAAACGTCCGTCGTCGGAAAGAATCTTAAGAGAATTACTTGTTTTTAATTCACCGGGTATATCGGGCGAACTTGAACGATAAAAACACATTTGCCAAACACCATTCAGTGTTACCGGCACTTTTTCCTCAATATCCTGTGCCACTACCGTACTCATTGTACCCAGCAGCATAGCTACCATCAATGATAAGAAATAACGGATTTTCATAATTATATGTATTAGAGTTCATCTGCTAACGGAGCACACACAAATATAACAAAAACATTTTAAAATACGCTGTTTTTCATTAAATTATTAGCAATAAATTCATTTCTCTTTTCAACATATACCCAATCCTCTTTTTCCCGTACAGCCTTCTGTTTTCTCATCCAGAAAATATAAAAGGCGTCTTACCGGCCTTTCAGCCAACAAGACGCCCTAACAGTTTATTCAAAAAAAACGATTATTAGAATTCTGCGTTACGTGGAGTACGTGGGAATGGTATTACATCACGAATATTAGCCATACCTGTTACGAAGAGCAACAAACGTTCAAATCCAAGTCCGAATCCAGAATGAGGACATGAACCGTACTTACGAGTATCCAGATACCACCACATATCTTTCATTGGGATATTCAATTCCTGGATACGAGTCAGCAGTTTGTCATAATCAGCTTCACGTTCAGATCCACCAATGATTTCACCAATTTTCGGGAACAACACATCCATTGCACGGACAGTCTTACCATCTTCGTTCTGCTTCATATAGAATGCCTTGATTTCCTTCGGATAATCAGTCAGAATAACCGGACGTTTAAAGTGTTCTTCCACCAAATAACGTTCGTGTTCCGAAGCCAAGTCTACACCCCAATATACCGGGAATTCAAACTTATGTCCTTTCGCAACAGCCTCTTCCAAAATCTTGACACCTTCTGTATAAGGCAAGCGTACGAATGATTCTTTCAACACACCCTGCAGACGCTCAATCAAGCCTTTATCAAACATATCATTCAGGAACTTCACATCATCGTAGCAGTTGTCGAGTGCCCACTGCACACAATATTTGATAAATTCCTCAGCCAAATCCATGTTATCATTGATATCATTGAAAGCCACTTCCGGTTCAATCATCCAGAACTCAGCCAAGTGACGCGGTGTATTCGAGTTTTCTGCACGGAATGTAGGGCCAAATGTATAGATAGCACCCAATGCAGTAGCAGCCAGCTCACCTTCAAGCTGTCCAGATACAGTCAAACTTGCCTGTTTGCCAAAGAAGTCGTTGTCGTAAATGATAGAACCGTTTTCATCTTTCTTCAAATCATACAAGTTCATGGTAGTAACCTGGAACATCTGTCCTGCACCTTCACAGTCGGATGCTGTAATCAGCGGAGTATGGAAATAGAAGAATCCGCGTTCGTGGAAGAACTTGTGAATAGCAATCGCCATATTGTGACGGATACGGAACACAGCTCCAAAAGTATTGGTACGAGGACGCAAGTGAGCGATTTCACGAAGGAACTCCATAGAGTGTCCTTTTTTCTGAAGTGGATAAGTATTATCACAAACGCCCAGCACTTCAATCTCACGAGCCTGAATTTCGGCAGCCTGTCCGGCACCTACCGATTCCACCAATTCACCGTTTACACTGATACATGCACCGGTTGTAATCTGTTTCAGCATGTCTTCATCAAAGTTAGCCAAATCCACTACCACCTGTACATTATTTATAGTAGAACCATCATTCAGCGCGATAAAGTTTACCTGTTTGCTACCACGACGAGTACGCACCCAACCTTTCACATTGACCATTGCACCGAAATCACGGCGTTTCAAAAGGTCTACAATTTTTGTTCTACGAATTGTTTCCATTTGTCTGTTATTTAATGATTGAAATAAAACAACCCCACTACACTTCCCATCATTACGAACGCCAACGAAGAATCTGCAAAACCAACCAATGATCTACAGACTCTTCGTTACCGTTTTTCAATATAGTGAAATCATTTCATATATTAATAATTATTCAAAAGATCCCATACGAAGCATGTTCACTTCCTGCTCTGTCAGATAACGCCAATCGCCACGGCGCAAGCCCTTCTTAGTAAGTCCGGCAAAATATACGCGGTCCAGTTTAATGACGCGATAACCGAGCGATTCAAAGATACGGCGCACGATACGGTTCTTTCCTGAATGGATTTCGATACCCACCTGAGACTTGTCCGTATCAGAAGCATAACTGATAGCATCTGCATGAATTTCTCCATCATCCAGTGTGATACCCTGCACAATCTGATCCAAATCAGCCTTTGTTACATTCTTATCACAGTATACATGATAGATTTTCTTCTTCAGATATTTAGGATGAGTCAGTTTAGAAGCCAGATCACCATCGTTTGTCAGCAACAGCACACCAGTTGTGTTACGGTCCAGACGACCTACCGGATAGATACGTTCCTTGCAGGCACCCTTCACAAAATCCATCACAGTCTTACGTTCCTGCGGGTCATCCGAAGTAGTTACGCAGTCTTTCGGTTTGTTCAGCAACACATACACCTTACGCTCTACGCTTACCGGCTGGTCGTGGAACTTCACCTCATCCGTACGTTTAATCTTAGTACCCAATTCTGTAGCTACCACTCCATTTACAGAAACAACTCCTGCTGTAATGAATTCGTCTGCCTCACGGCGAGAGCAAATACCAGCATTAGCCAAGAACTTATTCAAACGGATCGGTTCGTTCGGATCAGTCAGAATATCCTTGTACTCAATCTGCTTCTTCATGCTATATTTTGCATTCGGATTGTAATCGGCAGTACGTGGGCGGAAATTACCCTGCTGACGACCATATCCCCCCTGCTGTCCGGGAGCAAAGCGCGGACGCGGCTGACGGTTTCCATAACCCTGCTGTTCGCCACCATTGTTAAAACGCGGACGATAAGCACGTTGTGCCTGGTCACCTCCTTCATTATTATTAAAGCGTGGATTATAAGAACGCTGCGGACGGTTACCATTGTTAAAGCGCGGATTATAAGAAGAACGCTCACCGTTTTCATTATTACCATAAGCCGGACGATTTCCGTAAGAGCGCTGCGGACGATTGTTACCGTAAGAACGCTGCGGACGGTCCTCATTATTATTATTGAAGCGAGGATTATAAGAAGAGCGATAAGGACGATCTCCATTCTCACGATTCGCACCATAAGAACGGCGGCCATAGCTGTTTCCACCTTCACTTCTGTTGTATTTGTTATATCCTTCTCTGTTGTAAGACTTGTAACCATCACGGTTATACTGGGTGTTTTCACCTCCGTCTTGTCTGTTTTCTCTTTCTGGCATCATAATTTCTTTTTCTTATATAATTAATATTAAACCCTCTCGGGCTGTTTTTTACATACCTGTATAGTTATGAGGAGTAATTGCACGTAATTCTTTCTTCACATCCTCGCTCACTTCCAGTGTTTCAATAAAATCTTTAATTGAAGCTTCATTGATAGCCTGATTAGTACGAGTCAGCGCTTTCAGTGCTTCATAAGGATGAGGATAAGCCTCACGGCGCAAAATAGTCTGTATAGCTTCGGCTACTACGCTCCAGCAGTTATCCAGATCTTCATAAATCTTATGTTCGTTCAGCAGCAGTTTGCCCAATCCTTTCAAAGAACTCTGAATAGCAATGATAGTATGTCCGAACGGCACACCGATGTTTCTCAATACTGTAGAGTCTGTCAGGTCGCGCTGCAAACGAGATACCGGCAACTTGCTTGACAAGTGTTCAAAGATTGCATTAGCCATACCCAAGTTTCCTTCTGCATTTTCAAAGTCAATCGGATTCACCTTGTGAGGCATTGCACTCGAACCTACTTCTCCGGCTTTAATCTTCTGTTTAAAGTATTCCATAGAAATATATTGCCAGAAGTCGCGGTTCATATCAATCATAATGGTATTGATACGCTTCATTGCATCGAAGATTGCTCCCAAGTTGTCGTAGTTGGAAATCTGGGTTGTATATTCTTCACGTTCCAATCCCATTTTTTCAGCCACGAAACGATTACCGAATGCTTTCCAGTCGAATTCTGGATAAGCCACATGATGTGCGTTATAGTTTCCGGTTGCACCACCAAATTTCGCGGTGATAGGACAAGCTTTCAATACAGCCAACTGACGGTTCAAGCGATATGCAAAAACCATAATTTCCTTACCCAGACGAGTCGGAGAAGCCGGCTGTCCGTGAGTTTTAGCCAACATCGGAATATTTGCCCATTCTTCTGCATATGCGGTAAGCTGAGCAATCAGTTTTTCGATTTGAGGATAATACACTTCTTCCAGTGCATCCTTGATTGACAAAGGCACTGAAGTATTGTTGATATCCTGTGAAGTCAGGCCAAAGTGGATAAACTCCTTATAAGCCTCCAGTCCTCCCAGTTTATCAAACTGTTCCTTGATGAAATACTCAACCGCTTTTACATCATGATTGGTTACACTCTCAATCTCCTTGATACGTCCGGCATCTGCTTCCGAGAAATTACGATAGATGTCACGCAAAGACTCAAAGCGAGCAGGATCCAATGATTTCAACTGCGGCAAAGGCAGTTCGCATAAAGTAATAAAATATTCAATTTCTACCTGCACACGATATTTAATCAGTGCATATTCTGAAAAATAAGCAGCCAAAGCTCCCGCTTTGCCTCTGTATCGCCCATCAATAGGTGATATAGCCGTGAGTAAATCAAGCTCCATTATAATACTTTACTTTACAAATTAAAATTCGGTATACAAAACTGCCTTTCATTTGCAGTCTATGAGGTTGCAAAAATAATGCTTTTTCCCGAGTTAACAGATCTAATACAGAAAACTTTAGTATTTATTTTACAATTATTTCCATTTGTTGTAATGAACCCGAGTTTCATCCCACTTATCCTTAGGAGTAAAAGAGCCGTCGGGATAGCCTACCGGTATGACGCACAACGGACTGATTTGCTCAGGCAACTGCAGGTATTTTTTCACAATTCCCATTCTGTCCTGATAAGGATAAGCCGCTGTCCATACAGTTCCCAAGCCCAGAGCCTTAGCAGAAAGAAGAATATTCTGAGCTGCTGCAGAGCAGTCCAGATACCAATATTCCGACCTGGTTGTATCAGCCGCCACTACTATGGCCATCGGAGCAGTAGCCAGCATCTTGGCATTCGACAAAGAAGCAGCCAGAGAATCCAGCAAAGCACGGTCGTTCACCACCACAAACTCCCAAGGCCGGCGATCCATTCCGCTGGGTGCAGCCATTGCCGCACGCAATATTTTATCCACCTTTTCCTGCTCTACCGCCTTTCCCTGCACATATTTACGCACACTGGTACGCTGTGCTATGGTTCGTAAAGCATCCACCGGTTGAGACTCCTGATTTTTCTGTTCAGACTGGCAGGAAACCGCCAGACACAAAGCCGCCGCAGCAGCAAACATAAGAATATTCTTTTTCATAGTCGTATATTTTACTCAATGGAATGTAAATATACGCATAATACTTCAATTATCCATTTATCCACAAGTTATTAACAAGTAGCACAAACCTGTTAATAACTAAAAATCCATTGTTTATCTGACACTTATAAAGTTATTAACCGATTTATCCACTCTACTTATCAACAAAAAAGTACACCCCTGTTAATAACTATATCAGATATCAACAGGGGTGAATCTATCAATTAGAAGTAGCATCAGAAGCCAACGGCATCCTATTTAGTCATTTTCATGATCCATGTCAATCAAGTTGTACTTCAAGTCAAACTTCAGCTCCCAGAAATTCGAGAGTCTTACTTCGTATTCATAGCGGTCTTTTTCAATGGACAATACATTTGCATCCGGATAATTGGTTTTTACATGATTACGGATTTGAGCCGGCACAACCTGCATAGGCACTGTGCTACGGCGGCATTTGATTTCTTTCCACTGACCATCTTTTTGGAAATCAATTTTATCGCCATTCAGGAACATCACGCTATATTCGGTATCGAACCAATCTTTTTCCATCTTGACAAAAGCAATTTTCAAATCCGGGAAATTCTGTTTTACAAACTGCTGAGCAGTCTGGGGCAGTTGCTCAAAAGTAATCGGCTTGTCATTATCTGCCATAGCTACTTGCATTGTCAACACACACATCAGTAAAAACATAAACTTTTTCATATCGCTTTTCATTTTTAAATTAATACTCGTTTTATTTTTCATACTGCAAACTAAAGCACCAATTCTGAAAAGAAATAGGAATAATCTACTTTTTCTCATCCTCATCAAAAATAAATTTGCTACTTTTGCACGGTTTTCAATAAAAAGGTACAAAGAATATGGAATTACCCAAAGATCCGATGATGCTGTTCAGCCTCATCAACATGAAGCTACGCGACTTCTACCCTTCACTTGACGCGTTGTGTGAAGATTTAAATGTCAGCAAAGAAGAAATTGTAAATCAATTGAAAGAAGCCGGATTTGAATACAATGCAGAAATGAATAAATTCTGGTAATCTTTCCTTTTTTTTTGCAAGACAAATGTGGAGTACCGGCTTTTCAAAGTGTTATTGAAAAGCCTTTTTTTATATCATATTTTCCCGATTTCGTTTTTTCCACCAACCGACACTTTGAGAAAAAATCTCCTTCCTGAGGGGAAAGGATGCTTTTCTTTACGAAAAGTTCTCTTAAATTCATGCTATTCAACATATTTCTCATACGGTTTCCTAATTAAAAAAGAACTGGTATCACAAGGTTTTTCTTCTTGTATCGTTGGGTAACGCAACTTGTATCGTCGGGCAACGTGACCCGTCGCGTACGCTCACGCGATCAGTCGCATAAAAACTCCCTTCAGCACCCCACTTTTTATACTTTTATTAACAATTCATATCACAAACCCAGCCTTTAATCTATACAATTTCAATTTAACACAATGTTTGTTTTTGCCCCAGTTGCCATCATATAAAAAGAATATCCCCCTATTTTCCTACATGAAAACACAAAAATACGAGCGAAGCTATCTTTTTTCAATTTCACCAACTTCCAAAAACGCCCTTCTTTTTCACCAGCCTCGCATCCGAGGACAAATAACGCCATATACAAGCCTCTGATTTGACATTTTGAAATTTCCATTTCTCCAGCTTTTCCCTTCGCACAACATTGACAATTTGTAATTTTTACCCCTAATCAGCAGAAAACAAAAAAAAGAGGAATCGCCGTCATTACACCGACCGGCAACCCCTCTCTCATATAAAGCCAACAAACACTTACCGATTATCCTTCGCACGTATTTCTACACGGCGAATCTTTCCACTGATTGTCTTAGGCAATTCGTCTACAAATTCAATCACACGAGGATATTTATACGGAGCTGTTACACGTTTTACATGATCTTGCAATTCCTTCACAAGTTCAGCCCCAGCACGTTCCTTATAATCTTTTGCCAATACGATAGTAGCCTTTACCACCTGTCCACGTATCTCATCGGGAACTCCAGTGATAGCACATTCTACCACAGCCGGATGAGTCATCAAGGCACTTTCTACTTCGAACGGGCCGATACGGTATCCAGAACTCTTGATTACATCGTCTGCACGACCGACAAACCAGTAATATCCGTCTTCATCACGCCAAGCCACGTCACCTGTATAATAAATACCATCGTGCCAAGCTTCACGGGTAAGCACTTCGTCCCGATAATATTCTTTAAACAAGCCCAATGGTTTTCCCTTATCTGTGCGCACTACAATCTGACCTTGTTCTCCGTCCTCTGCCGAACGGCCGTCCGGTGTCAGCAAATCAATGTCATACTGCGGATTTGGTACACCCATACTTCCCGGTTTCGGTTCCATCCACGGGAAAGTGGCCAAAGTCAAAGCTGTTTCTGTCTGTCCGAAACCTTCCATCAGGCGAATACCGGTAATCTTTTTGAATGTATCGTATACAGAATAGTTCAACGCCTCACCTGCTGTAGTACAATATTCCAATGAAGACAAATCGTATTTTGTAATATCCTCACGAATCAGAAAACGATAGATAGTAGGAGGTGCACACAGAGATGTGATATGATAATCCTGAATCTTCTGCAAGATATCGGCAGGAGTAAATTTCTCATGATCGTACACAAAGATATTCGCACCGGCAATCATCTGTCCATAAAGTTTTCCCCATACGGCTTTTCCCCATCCCGTATCGGCAATAGTCAGATGCAAACTGTTTTCGTGCAGATTATGCCAGAAACTTCCGGTTGCAATATGTCCCAACGGATACGTAAAGTCGTGAGCCACCATCTTAGGTTCTCCTGTTGTTCCCGAAGTAAAATACATCAGCGAAATATCGTCGTTTGTATTGACCTGTGCAGGACGTACAAAAGGAGCGGCCTGCTCTATTCCCTTATGGAAATCTTCGAAACCTTCCGGATATTCCGGACCTACGCTCACCAGTTTCTCTACACTGGGCGATTGCGGCATGGCATCTATAATATGCCGGGTAATCACATCTTCACCGGCAGCAACAATCATCTTGATAGTGGCAGCATTGCATCGGTATACAATATCTTTTTTAGTCAGCAAATGAGTAGCCGGAATCACCACTGCACCCAATTTATGCAAAGCGATAATGGAAAACCAGAATTCATAGCGTCTTTTCAGAATCAGCATCACCTTATCGCCGTGTCCGATACCCAGACTCTGAAAATACGAAGCAGTACGGTCTGTCTCGCGCTTCAGGTCTGCATAGGTAAACTGAATATGTTCTCCTTTATCGTTTGTCCAAAGCAAAGCATTTTTGTCCGGACACTCTGCAGCCCATGCATCTACTACATCGTAACCGAAGTTGAAGACCTCCGGAACCTTGATTTTAAAATGTGCAATAAAATCTTCCTGAGAGGTAAAATGAGTTTGTTCTACAAATCTTTCTAACATATACTCTTTTAAATTATATTATGACATGACTACGGCCAGAAACTTAACAGCCTTGCCATCGAGAGCTTTCATCCCATGAGGCAAAGACGAGTCGAAATAAAGACTGTCTCCCGCTTCCAACACCAATTCTTTTCCATTTATACTCAAAAGCATGCGCCCTTCGATAACCAAATTAAACTCTTGTCCGCGATGGGTATTGTAAAACATCGGTGTATCTTCCGGCTTCGGTTCTACCGTAACCAGGAAAGGATCTGCCTTACGGGCTTTAAAACCCGAAGCCAAAGCCTGATATTTATAGGCCTTTGTACGCTCTACCGAAACTCCGGTTCCCCAACGTGTCAAGAAATAAGAACTCATTTTAGGCTCTTCACCAAACATCAGCACATCCAGAGGAATATCAAAGTGGCGGGCCACTTGCTGCAACATACTTACAGAGATATCACCTTCCCCCGACTCCATCAGCTGGTATTGCTCAATACCCAATCCACACTGGGCTACCATTTCTTCTACACTCAGATCAAGCGCATCCCGCAATCCACGAATGCGTTCTGCTATTTGTTTTATCTGTTCGTCCATAGTTCGATCTTTTAGTTTTCCGCTCAAAATTACGAAAGATTACGGGAAATCAAGAAAAATATTCCGAACTTTGTCGTGTAAAAAACAAAATGATGATAAAACAGGACTATTTAATACGAATTATTCAAGAAATATTCACTGCCATTGCCAATATGCTGCTAAAACGGAAGAAAATAACACAAAAGGAATGGAGTGAATATGAAGATACAGCCCAGAAAATATTGGGGGTAAACATGATGCAACTGCAAACCATGAGGGCCGAAGATATTCTTTCTTTATATGATACACAGGCCGACTTGGAGAAGATAGAACTGGCTGCAATGGTAATGCTGAAGATAGCCGATGAAACCAAAGACGACCTGCTGCTTAAAACCAAACTGCAACAAGACGGTTTAAATCTTTTGGAATATGTACAGACACACGGAACAACTTATTCTCTGCAACGGCAATTGCTTATCAATCTCTTGAAGATTCCCCGATAAGCCTCCGTCCCGTTTCACTTCCAGGCATCGGCTATCCGAATAACGTTTTACATTGCTTTAAAATGACTCCAGATACAGATAGTCATAATGCACCAGCGGCTTCTGGCCGTGCTTACCTATCATCTGCAAAGCCTGCTCCGCATCAACGGAGATTCTTCCCAAGCCGATTTGTTCGCCTTTTTCATCCATCACGGAAACCAAATCGTCTTTTTCAAAATCACCTTTTATACTTGTTACTCCCACCGGAAGAATACTGACAGCTTTTTCCCCCTTTACTGCCTCTACCGCCTGCTTACTTAAATGAATCTCTCCTTTAGTAAAGCCTTCACTATGGGCAATCCATTTTTTCAGGCTTGAAACGCTTTCTGCAGCAGGCAGAAAACGGGTGCATACAACTTCTTCCGGATTCTGCAGCAAATCGGTCAGAATATGGTCTTTCTTTCCGTTTGCTATCATTACTGTAATACCTTCTGCGGCTACCTTTCGGGCTATAGTGGATTTAGTAAGCATGCCTCCTCTTCCAAATCCCGACTTCTCGGTCTGTATATAATCGGACAAATCTTTATCCGGTTCTACGGTACGAATTACGGTTGTATCCGGACTGGAAAGCGGCCCATTGTAAATTCCATCTACATTACTCAGGATAATCAGAGCCTGCACTCCCATCATAGAGGCTATCAAACCGGAAAGTTCGTCATTGTCTGTAAACATCAGTTCAGTGACAGATATCGTATCGTTCTCGTTGACAATGGGGATTACTCCATTCTCCAACATCACACGCATGCAATTGCGCTGGTTGAGATAATGACGGCGGGTTCCGAAGCTCTCTTTGGTAGTAAGCACCTGCCCTACCGTAATACCATGTTCACGAAACAATTCATAATAACGGTTTATAAGCTTAGCCTGCCCAACTGCCGAATACAGCTGACGCTGCTCCACGCAATCGAGTTTACGGGAAACCTTCAGTTCACTGCGACCGGAAGCAACTGCTCCGGAAGAAATCAGCACAAATTCTACACCCGCACGGTGAAGTTCAGCCATCTGGTCTACAAGTCCCGACATACGGGTAATATCCAATGTGCCGTCTTTACGGGTCAGTACATTACTGCCTATTTTTATTGCAACTTTTGTAAAGTGATATGCCATAATTCGTGATCTTTTTACCTGTAAAATTGTGAATAGTCACCCACAAATATAAAATATTCCGGCTTATCACATACGTCCTCATCACAGAAATGCAACAAAGGCGACTTTTTGATACATATCAAGCACATTCATTCAGTTTATTCGTACCTTTGTACACATTATTATATATAGAGCACATGGTTAAAGCTATTTTCTTTGATATAGACGGAACTTTGGTGTCATTCAAGACTCACACCATCCCCGAAAGTACCCGACAGACCTTACAGCAATTACGCCAACAAGGTATTAAAGTATTCATTGCTACCGGACGTCCTAAAATGTTGATGATGGACGCTGTAGGAGATATTGAATTCGACGGATACATCACACTGAACGGAGCACACTGTTTCACATCCAGTCATGAGGATATATTCAAGAAAGGCATCTCAAGAGAAGATATCGAGCGTCTGGTAAACTACCACCATGCTCATCCGGAGATACCTTTTGTTTTTGCCTCCGGCGACCGTTGGTTTATCACCTCCATCGATGCATCGGTAGAAGAGGTAGCACGTCTGATTGAGATTGATACTCCTCCGGTTGAACCCATAGAACACGCCCTACAGGAAGATGTACTTCAGATTATGGGATACTTCAATAAGGAGCAGGAAAAAGAGATATTCGACCACGTGCTATTGGGATGCGAACCTATGCGTTGGAATCCACTCTTTACAGACATCATCGCAAGCGGGAACAGCAAAAGTATGGGTATCGACAAGGTGCTGGAACATTACGGTATCAATTTAGAAGAAACTATGGCTTTTGGCGACGGAGGAAACGACATTCCAATGCTTCGCCATGTAAAGATCGGAGTGGCAATGGGTAATGCAGCACCGGAAGTGCAGGCTTCAGCCGATTACGTAACTACCTCTGTAGACGAAGACGGAATTACGCATGCATTGAAACATTTCGAAGTCATCTGATTGCAATATAAAGCAACCGAACAAATACAAATAAAGAGCTCACTTGGATTCCCTATTAGCCGGTTTTATTCAAGTGAGCTCTTTTGTATATTATAACTTGCCAGACGGTATAAGCATTATCGCAAGGTCAACTTAGCCAAATAATCATAATGCTCACCTTCCTGAACTTTTTCTACATTGAATCCATACTGCGATGCATACAGACTCAAGGTTTCAAAATCAATATAAAGCCAGTCGAATGTCTCTCCTTTTATCTTTTTATAATGCATACAAAAATCAATCTCCCCATAGTAGGAAGCCGCAAGGTCAATCACAAAACTGCCGTCTTCTTCTTCGAACAAATAACGCAAGTCGCTCGAATCCATCAGTACACATCCACCTGGATTGAGCAATTGCTTCACACGTAAGAAAAACGCCGGTAAGTTTTCAATCTTTCCGACAATTCCCGAACCATTCATCAGCAACAGAATCGTATCAAAGCGATCGGCAAAATGTTCATCAAAGAAATTAATCTGACGCGCATTCTCCAATCCTCTTTCCCGCATTACCTTTACCGATAAAGAAGAAATATCAATAGGCAAAACTTCTTTTCCCTTTTCTTTTAATACGAGAGAATGACAGCCGCTACCAGCACCCACATCCAGAATACGCCCTTCTGCCATCTGCAAAGCAACCTGTTCCAACTTCGGCATTTCATCATACGTACGGAATAAATTCTCTACCGGAAAATCATCCTCCTCAAACTGTGATGAAAATACTTTCAGACGGCCCGCCTTACCCAAATGAAAATAATCGGATATAGCAGCTCCCATCGGATCTTTTTCTTCTGACAAACAACTTGTTTTCATATATCTTGAATCTGATTAATCTTTCATCAACAAAGATAAGCAAAATAAATACGATCCCACAAAAACAGATTTGCTTCTGTTTGCATAATCATTCCCTATTTTTGCATATTCATATTATTTTTGCAAATAATTGCATAAATAAACCTATAAACGCATCCATTATTCCAAAAATATACGTAACTTTGCGCCCGACAAAGAATAATTATACATATGAAAAATAAAAACAGCAGACTCGATTCTATCAAGATTATCATATCGAGTAAAGAGATAGGAAGCCAAGAAGAACTTTTGCAAGAACTGGCAAAAGAAGGTTTCCAGTTAACACAGGCTACACTTTCACGAGATTTAAAACAGCTCAAAGTAGCTAAAGCTGCCAGTATGAACGGAAATTATGTATATGTACTTCCCAACAATACGATGTACAAGCGTATGACAGAATCTCATACAGCCAGCGAAATGCTACGTCATAACGGTTTTGTGTCAATTGAATTCTCTGGAAATATTGCTGTTATTAAAACCCGTCCAGGCTATGCCAGCAGCTTGGCATACGACATAGACAACAGCCAGTCATACGAAATTTTAGGAACAATTGCAGGAGATGATACCATCATGCTGGTTCTTCGCGAAGGATGTTCTCAAACCACTTTAAAACAATCTCTTTCACACATTATACCTAATATAAACAAATAAAGAAAATTAGCAATGGATACTAAACAAATTGATGTGATGGTAGCCGACGCCTCACACGAGGTTTATGTTGACACAATATTAGACACAATCAGAGAAGCTGCAAAAGTACGCGGAACAGGTATCGCAGAACGTACACACGAATACGTAGCCACAAAAATGAAAGAAGGAAAAGCCATTATCGCTCTGTGTGGCAACGATTTTGCAGGATTTACCTATATCGAATCATGGGGAAACAAACAATATGTAGCCACTTCCGGTCTGATTGTGCATCCCAAATACAGAGGATGTGGGTTGGCTAAACGAATCAAACATGCATCATTCACCCTTGCTCGTTTAAGATGGCCTAAAGCTAAGATCTTCAGCTTGACTTCGGGAGCTGCTGTTATGAAAATGAACACAGAACTGGGATATGTACCTGTTACTTTCAATGAACTGACAGACGACGAAGCATTCTGGAAAGGTTGCGAAGGCTGTATCAACCATGAAATTTTAGTAGCAAAAAAACGCAAATTCTGTATCTGTACCGCCATGCTTTACGATCCGGCTCTACATACAGACGATAAAATCAATAACTTTTAAACAGAAGCCTTATGGAAGAAAAGAAAAAAGTAGTCGTTGCATTTAGCGGCGGATTGGACACCTCATTCAACGTAATGTATTTAACAAAAGAAAAAGGTTACGAAGTGTATGCAGCTTGTGCCAATACCGGAGGCTTCAGCCCTGAACAACTGAAACAGAACGAAGAAAATGCATATAAACTGGGAGCCGTTAAATACGTAACACTGGACGTGACTCAGGAATATTACGAAAAGAGCTTGAAATACATGGTCTTTGGAAACGTATTGCGTAACGGTACTTATCCTATTTCTGTAAGTTCAGAACGTATCTTCCAAGCATTAGCCATTGCACGTTACGCAAAAGAAATCGGTGCACATGCCATCGCTCATGGTTCTACAGGGGCCGGTAACGACCAGGTGCGTTTCGATATGACATTCCTGGTAATGGCACCGGGAGTAGAAATCATCACCTTAACCCGCGACATGGCACTGAGCCGTGAATACGAAATCAACTATCTGAAAGAACATGGATTTGAAGCTGATTTCACCAAGTTGAAATACTCTTACAACGTAGGTATCTGGGGTACTTCTATCTGCGGTGGAGAGATTCTGGATTCTACACAAGGCCTTCCTGAAAGTGCTTATCTGAAGCAAGTAACCAAAACTGGAAGCGAACTGCTGAAGTTGGAATTCAAAAAAGGAGAACTGTATGCTGTAAACGGTGAAGTATTTGATGACAAAATCAAAGCGATTCAGAAAGTTGAAGAAATCGGAGCAGCGTATGGTATCGGACGTGATATGCACGTAGGCGATACTATCATCGGTATCAAGGGACGTGTAGGCTTCGAAGCCGCAGCTCCTATGCTGATTATCGGCGCACACAAATTCCTTGAAAAATATACATTGAGTAAATGGCAGCAATACTGGAAGGATCAGGTAGCCAACTGGTACGGTATGTTCCTTCACGAAAGCCAGTATCTGGAACCGGTTATGCGCGATATCGAAGCCATGTTGCAGGAATCTCAGCGTAACGTAAACGGTACAGCTATTCTGGAGCTTCGCCCATACTGCTTCTCTACCGTAGGAGTTGACTCTAAAGACGACCTTGTAAAGAACAAATTCGGAGAATACGGTGAAATGCAGAAAGGATGGACCGCAGAAGATGCCAAAGGTTTCATCAAAGTATTGTCTACTCCTTTGAGAGCATATTACGCAAATCACAAGGACGAAGAAAATATCTAATCCCCAAGTAAAGAGTTTATCTGTTTTCAAGTTTGTCCACACTCTTATGGAATCAACTTATAAACTCACAAACCAAAAACTTATGATTAAAGCAGGAATTATAGGAGGGGCTGGTTATACTGCAGGCGAATTAATTCGCCTGCTTCTTAATCACCCTGAAGCAGAAATAAAATTTATCAACAGTTCGAGTAATGCCGGAAACAAAATAACCGATGTGCACGAAGGACTTTACGGAGAAACAGACCTTGTTTTTACCGATGAACTTCCTCTCGACACAATCGATGTTTTGTTCTTCTGCACAGCACACGGCGACACAAAAAAATTCATCGAAAGCCATTCTATTCCAGAAGATTTGAAGATTATTGACTTGTCAATGGATTACCGCATCAAAAGCGATGACCATGATTTTGTCTATGGTCTTCCAGAACTGAACCGCCGCACTATCTGTCAAAGCAAGCATGTTGCTAATCCAGGATGTTTTGCCACCTGTATTCAGTTGGGACTGCTTCCACTTGCCAAACACCTGATGCTGAACGATGATATTATGGTCAATGCTATCACAGGAAGTACTGGAGCTGGAGTAAAACCAGGAGCTACCACTCACTTCAGCTGGCGTAACAACAACATGAGTGTGTATAAACCTTTTTCACACCAGCATGTACCGGAAATCAAACAATCGCTCAAGCAACTTCAAAACAGCTTCAATGCAGAGGTAGATTTCATTCCTTACCGTGGCGACTTTGCACGAGGAATATTTGCAACTCTCGTTGTAAAGACCAAGACTGAACTGGATGAAATCGTGAAAATGTACAACGACTACTACGCAGAAGATTCTTTCGTACATATCGTTGAAAAGAACATCGACCTGAAGCAGGTAGTCAACACCAACAAGTGTCTGATTCATTTGGAAAAGCACGGCGACAAACTGCTGATTATCTCTTGTATTGACAATTTGCTGAAAGGTGCAAGCGGACAAGCAGTACATAACATGAACCTCATGTTCAATCTGGAGGAAACCGTAGGATTGAAACTCAAACCTTCGGCGTTCTAACTAAAGAATCATATATAACGCCATTCTGATTGTAGTAAATACTTCCACTACATTCAGAATGACAGATACAAAAGTATCTTACTTCAATCTTAATTTACAAAGATGAAACTATTCGACGTATATCCCTTATTCGATGTAAACATCGTAAAAGGAAAAGGCTGCCATGTATGGGACGACAAAGGCCAGGAATACCTCGACCTGTATGGAGGACATGCCGTTATTTCTATCGGCCATGCACATCCTCATTACGTGGAAGCAGTCAGCAAACAGGTAGCCACTCTCGGCTTCTATTCCAACTCTGTCATTAACCTGCTGCAAGTAGAACTGGCGCAACGTCTCGGAAAGATTTCCGGATACGACGATTATCAGCTGTTCCTTATCAACTCCGGAGCAGAAGCAAACGAAAACGCACTGAAACTGGCTTCGTTCTACAACGGACGCACTCGCGTTATTTCATTTGCCAAAGCGTTCCACGGACGTACTTCACTGGCAGTAGAAGCCACCAACAATCCTAAAATTATTGCTCCCATCAATGCCAACGGTCATGTTACATACCTTCCGCTGAACGATACTGAAGCAGTGAAGGCAGAGCTGGCAAAAGGTGATGTATGCGCCGTAATCATTGAAGGTATTCAAGGAGTAGGCGGTATTCAAGTTCCTACCACAGAATTTATGCAAACATTACGTACTGCTTGCGACGAAACCAATACTGTCCTTATTTTGGACGAAATCCAGTCAGGTTACGGTCGTAGCGGAAAATTCTTTGCACATCAGTATACAGGAATCCGCCCGGATATGATTACAGTAGCCAAAGGTATTGCCAACGGATTCCCGATGGCCGGCGTACTGATCAGTCCTAAATTCACTCCTGTATACGGACAGTTGGGTACTACTTTTGGTGGAAATCAGTTGGCTTGTGCAGCAGCTCTTGCTGTACTCGATGTAATGGAAGCAGACAATCTGGTAGAAAACGCAGCAAAGGTCGGAAGTCACCTCATCGAAGAACTGAAGAAATTCTCCCACATCAAAGAAGTACGTGGAGAAGGTCTGATGATTGGTCTGGAATTCAACGAACCGGTCAAAGAACTGCGCCAGCAACTTTTGTTCGATCAGAAAGTATTTACCGGTGTCAGCGGAACCAATGTCATCCGCCTGCTTCCCCCACTCTGCCTGAGTATGGAAGAAGCTGACGAATTCATCAGCCGACTCAGCAAACTTTTAAAATAAGCAGGATACAGAAATAATTCCGCATAAACAGACAGTCGCATACCTTTTTAATTATATCTTTGTAAATAAGACTATAAAAAAGAAAAGTTATGAAAGTAGCAATTATCGGAGCCGGCAACATGGGAGGAGCTATTGCTCGCGGACTGGCACAAGGTCACTATACAGAAGGATATGAAATTACTGTTTCCAATCCCAGCAATGAAAAGCTGGAAAAGCTGAAAACAGAATATCCAAATATCCATACCACAAACAACAACAAAGAGGCGGCAACCGATGCCGATATCGTTATCGTAGCGGTAAAGCCTTATAAGGTAGCCGAAGTGCTAAAACCTCTTCGCCTGCGCCAACCCCAAATACTGGTTTCGGTAGCAGCCGGACTGACTTTCGAGGAACTGGCTCATTCGGTGGATCCTGAAATGACTATATTCCGCGTTATTCCGAATACCGCCATTTCCGAACGTGCCAGCATGACACTGGTTGCTGCACGAAATGCATCGGACCAGCAAAAGGAAAACATACTGAATATGTTCGATGAGATGGGACGCTCTATCCTGATAGAAGAAAAACAGTTTGCTGCCGCCACTTCTCTTACTTCATGCGGTATTGCTTACGTACTGAAATATGTACAGGCAGCCATGCAGGCAGGAGTAGAATTAGGTATTTCGCCCAATGTAGCAATGCAGATGGTAGCTCAGACTATGGAAGGAGCTGCACAATTGTTACTCAACAATGAGCATACTCATCCCGCGTTGGAAATAGAAAAAGTAACTACTCCCGGAGGTATTACTATCAAAGGGGTTAATTCTCTGGAAGCCGATGGATTTACAGCAGCTGTTATCAATGCGATAAAGGCAAGCCTATAACTCATACAACACAAAAAATATATCAAAATCCGGTTGCATTCATATCCCGTAAAGAGGATAGAAACAGCCGGATTTTTTTATACTATTTCCTCTCACAGAGATATCTGTTTACTTGAAAATATCTTATTCATTCCATCAAAAAGTCCGGTCGTTTGCTATCACGGAGTAAAATCGACGACGTCGGATATACAATCGGCGTAGGCGGATATATAATCAGCGACGTCATTTTCAGAACCGACGACGTCGATTATAAAGAGATATTGGTTGCAGACAGGTCCGATTCACGCTATTTTACAAAACTCTTCTTTGCCCACTTCAGACTGTTCCATCGGCGGACAAAAATCAAAGCACGAATGTTTTCGTCGAGCAGAAAAGCACACCACATTCCTACCAGCCCCCATCCCCAATAGATACCGAACAGGTAACTGAATCCGACCGAAACAATCCACTGTACCACCAACCCCACGTAGAAAGGATAATTTACATCGCCGGCCGAACGCAGTGCATTCGTAGCATAAATATTTACAGCACGACCAATCTCTACCAACACGTCTACAATCATTACCGTTACCCCCAGTTTGATAATTTCTTCATTATTGGTGAGCATACTGAAAATGGAATGTCCGAATACCGCCCAAATACAAGAAAGTAGCAGAGAAACCAAAATAGAAAGCCTCATCACATACTTACCTAGCAGATAAGCGGCACGAATCTTATGCTGCCCTACCAGGTGACCGATGCTGATAGCTCCTCCCTGTGCCATGGCAATGGCAAACAGGTATACAAACATCACAATATTGACTGTATAAGTACGGGTAGTCAGCGCATTATTTCCGAGTATATTAATCAGATAGGTAATCACCACTTGAGAGAAGCTGTACGACATATTTTCTCCTGCTGACGGAAGACCTACCTGCAGAAGCTTCTTCAACTCGATAAAAGGGAAAGGACGGAAATAAGCCAAAGGGAAACGAGGTATGTGCTTACGGAACAAGATAATAAACAAAACGACCATACTGACTCCGCGGGCTACAGAGGTAGAAATAGCTGCTCCCTCGGCGCCCAAGGCCGGAAATCCAAACTTACCGAATATCAAAGTATAGTTTCCTACGATATTTAATATATTGACCAGCACAGTAACCAGCATCGGATAAATAGCTTTATTGGCACTGCGCAGCGAAGCCGAAATAGTCAACGAAATAGCCTGAAAAAACGCAAAGGCTCCTACAATCTGCATATAGCCAATACCGTACTTCAAAAGTTCAGGACGTAATCCCATCCATCCTAACAGTGTTTCAGCCCCAAAATGTAAAATGGCACTGACTATACCACCTACTACCAGATTGAGCAAAAGAGAAACCCCGACAACTTGTACCATATTCTTCTGAAGTTTTGCCCCCAAATATTGAGAACACAATACAGAAGTACCGATATTAATCACCTCGAAAACCAGGAAAGAAAACATTACAATTTGGTTGACTACTCCCACTGCCGCCACACTGTTGTCGGAATAACGGCTCAACATAATGGTATCCACTGCACCCAGTGTCATAATCAACAAGGTCTCGATGAAAATAGGAACTACCAACTTGGTTAGCCCTTTACGAATATTAGTCTGCTGAATAACCTGTTCCACAATGATAAAAATTTTCGCGTGCAAAATTACCACAATTTCACACGCGAAGGCTTGATATGAATCAATAATCTACTCGGACATATAATAACAAAAAGGAGACATCATCACTGATATCTCCTCTCGCTTAGATTTCTAAATCTATGAAATGTGCATATCCACACAATTTACTGTTCTTTTTCTCCGTAGAATTTCATTTCCAATAACTTCATCAATGCATAATCTGAATTAACAGTACCCGCATATTTAATATAACGTGTCTTGATTGGCACCACAATATTAATATAATGTCTGCCAGTAGAAGTAGAAGTGGAAGGAGTATTCACTACACCAAGAGAAGTCCATTCACTCTTATCGTCAGAAACAAAAAGTTCTGTTTTCAACGGAGATAAATACTTATATCCACTAGGATATGAATATTCAGAACCATATACAGCCCAGAATCCTACGATATTTTCCTCCTTACCTAAATCAATAACGATTTCACCAACGGAAGTATTTATTTCCACAAATTGAACACCACTGCCCCAAGTATAATTATCAAATAATTCACTGGCATTTCCAGACCAACCTTCCAATAATGTTGCAGTCCATGAGTTTCTTTCCAATTGTTCCCAATTAGATTGAATACCACTCACCCATTCCAACAATGAAGAAGTTTTATTTAAGGTTATATTTATACTTTCATTGTCCGGATTCACAGAAACCATGTCTGTATTTTCAAAGACAGGCTTCAAGACAATATTAAACTCCTCATCTTCTTCATTAGCAAATAAGAAATCATTTGATATTGCCCATTTGATTTCACCACTATTCTTCTCTCCTGCAGGGATTGTTACCTGAGCTGGAGTAAAAGATGCATCTCCTAAAAATTCTTCAGGTATACCAGCAACACTAAAAGAAATAGACAAATCTTCTTTTACAGGACGATCTAACTGAACTTCAAACGAATACTCTACAGCTCCACCTATAACATCACCATCTTTGCATACACGCTTCATGGCAACAGTATTTCCATTTTCTCCAGCCATAGAAACATGTACTAAATATGGATCTTTCTCTATTACCATTTTACCAGTAGCAGATTCTGTTTTCAAATTCAAGCCCTCTGTATTTACTACATTAAAGCCCAATTCATAAGTTTGTGCTTCCAGATTTTCTGCAGCAAAAGAGAAATCATCATCCTTTAAACCAACTGTTACAGAAGCCGATACATATCCTGCCGGAATCTTTATTGTTGTTTCTGAAAGTTCTACTTTATCAACAGGTATATTTACACAATAAGGAGCTATCTGCAATACAACATCTTCAGGCGAAGGAGTGGCTAATGAAACAGTCCAAGTGTGACGTAAAGAAGTAGCTGTAACCAACTCTCCATTCTCATTGTAAGTAGCCTTTACTTTCATTGTAGAAACATCTCCCGATTCTCCTGGAGTAACTATACTAACCGGATTTTCAGGATATCCCAGCAAGTTTAATTCTTCATCTTCCTGACATCCCATAAAAATGCCGGCACAACATAGCGCTATACTAGATAAAAAAATTTTCATAATATATAAAGGTTTTATGTTTTACTCAATGGTAAAGCAACAGCTTTTTATAAACGTATTGCTTTACCATCATTTAATCAATTATATAAATCATCCGGATACTTATAAGGTTTCGGGTCTTGATGCTTATAGAATATTGTAGGATCTTTTAAATCAGAGCCATACAAAGTGGAAGCACCTGAGTAACGATAGAAAATACTTCCATATTTCGCAGGATTTGGAGCAAATCCCATATGCCATCCATATCCGTCACTAATCAAACGTTGAGCTGTACTAGAATTTAAAGAGCCTCCAATTCCTAAATGCAACTCAGCAGCCATACCTGCACATTTCTTCCTTGTCATATTACCTATTGGAGATGCACTACTTCCATAATTAGGTACAACTATATCCAACCATTCATCAGCATCTACCCCATCTACATTAGATGTTCCATACATGTATCCATATGCAAAAACTGTGACTAATTTATCAGGCATTGCTCGTTTCGTTTCATAGCACAAACGAGCAGCAGCTCGGCTAGAAGGAGTATCAAAGGCTGGATTACTGGGATCCGGAGCCTTGGAATATTCATCATCATAATTAACTCCATCTAAATTGTATGCATAACAATATTGAGCAATTTCGCGTGCGAAGTCTTTTGCTCCCTGTTCTGATAATTGAGCCAATCCAGCCATATCATGATTACCCAACAATCCTAACAAGACTTTCACACCACGCTTACGCAAAGGTTGCAAATAGGTTTCATTGTTATCCAATAAATACTGAACCTGTGGATTACATTTTACAAATGGACGTCCTGCATCACTATCATAGTTTATGTTTGCAGCAAACAATACCACTACATCCCACAACAGTTTCCCATTTTCCAATTCGAAAGAGAATGTATTCAAAGGGTTAGTTCCATTTACTTCAAAGAATAAAAAGCCTTTTACTACATCTTCTCCTTTATACGCATCACTGGCATTACGCATATCCTTCACCAAATACATACAGTGTTTAGCCGTCTCATTCTGAACTGTAAAGTCACTGCTCGGTTCTGTTATAGCTACCGGTATAGCATAAGTCTGATCTTCCAAAACGGATTCTCCTCCAGTGATTGTCATTCCAACCTCTCCAGATTTTTCTTCCGTAAAATTAATAATACCACCGTTATCGAATGAAACCAACTCTTGAGGATATAACAGAAAATCAGTACCATGTTCCTGATTATAAGTTTCCAGATAAGATGCATCAATAGCCACTTTTGCAGAGGTAGCCGTAGTAGCCGGTTTAGTCAGATTCAATTTAACAGAAGTTGTATATGAATTTTCATATAATTCTACAATAGGAGCGGACTGATTTGATTTGCCATCTCTCAAATAAGCATTGTTCTGCAACACCTTGTTATATTGGGATTCATCTATCTTTTTTCCGACTTCCAAATCATCGGCACAAGAAGTCATCATCGAAAAACTTACCAATGCCATGCTTAACAATAAGCCCGATTTAAAATATTTCATAGTCATAATTAAGTATCTTAAATAGTAATTAGATTGTATATTATTCGGGAAGTTCTACGTTCACCCATTCTACAGTACCATTGCCTGACAAGTCATTACCATGTTCTGTATAGTCATGAATACTATTGCCTGTTCCTTCATTGAACTTCCAATAAGCAATCAATCCTTCTGTTGTAGGATCTACAGTATACATACTGGTCGCAATTTGATCGGCAGTTCTTTGAACATTCCAAATACGTAATTCAGAAATTTCACCAGGCAAATAACGACTGGAGTCATAAGAGTATCCTACATAACAATTATAACTTAAAGAAACAGAAGAAGAGGCTGCATTATCTGAAGCTACCAGATTTCCGTTCTGATAATAAAGACGTTCACCGGTTGTTGCGTCATACACTACAGCAATATGAATCCATTCATTAGTAGGCAAACCTGGTGCCACATTAGGATTAGGGAAGTTTCCTCCAGGTGCAACCATCTGTAACTGGTTACGGGGACGGTCAGCATCTCCAATACGAACCAAGAAAGTACCTTCAATACCAAATACAGAACTCAACGGATTATCACGTCCAGCTTCCCAATCAGCAGAACGGACCAAAGCTTCCACAGTAATGGTCTTTAAACCACTGACAGAACTCTTCCAATTAACAGGAAAATATGTTTTGCTAATATTAGCAACCACATTAATCAAAGCAGCCCCTTTAAAGACATAATAAACAGTACGTTTACTATCTAACAAATCAATGTTGCTTGCACTCATAAAAGATACCGGAAGGACATATCTTTTCTTATCGTCCAATTGATTCGTATTCTTAAAATTAATGACAATATTATCACCAGATACATCACCCGCCTTAATAGTCGCAGTTTTTTCCGGTATTTCGTAATACTCATCACCCAAAGCAATGGCATTGTCATTATACATCAAATTATAGGTAGCCGCCATTGATGGAATTGCTCCCACATTAATCTGAATATCTTCTGTTGCCGGAGCAGCAAGACGATAAGATATTTCACGAGACGCTTCTGTAATATCCGCTCTGATCAACAAATCGCTGCAAACCCCCTCTGAGCTGATATAAAGCTTATTATCATAATGATGTTCATTATCAATATCATTTGACTGGCAGCTGCTCATCAAGAACATAGCTGAAGCCAAAAGCATTATACTATTATTCAACAGTTTCATACGTATTCTTAATTATTAGGATTCATAATTTGAATAGATTCACGAATGTTACGATAAACAGGATTATTGTCAAAGTAATCATTATGAGCATTCTGAACGAACAAACCTTTTCTCTCAAAATCAACAGAAGGTGAAGCAACCCATTTTGCAGCCCCATAAGTAGCTAACATCTTACTGCCTCCTGTTTCAGTGTCCCAATAACCAAAAGCCTGTTCTTTATCTTCAGGACGAGGTGTTTCTACACAAGCCACAAAACGATCTGTAGGTACCAAATTTTCAGAGCCTCCCAATTCAGTTGCTGCATCTTTTCCTGCCTGTACCGCCATATAAGCTTTCACACTTAAATCGCCTTCACCGGTAGAAGACAAAGTCTTCAAAATAATATAATCGCATTTAGAAAGAATACTCATATATTCTGGGAACAGATATTGTGCATTGCCATAAAAAGCTAAGGTTTTGCCCTTATGACTATCAATCCATGCTCCTATTCTATCAAGAAAATTCTTTTGGCGTGCATTATATTCAGCCAATTCCTTTTCCGGCAAACTTACCATAGAACGTCCTGTATAATCTACGATAACTCCATCATAGTTATATCGGTCACAAAGAGCCAACATTTCATCTGTACGCTCTCCCAAATATTGCAACGCATCTTCTTCAGTCAAACTACCATCACTGTTTTTTACAATCGCAGTCCAATCTTTTTCAAAGCCGGCATAATCAATTGTATAAACAATACGAGTACCTTTTCTTCGTATTTCGACCATTTCATTTTGAATATCTCCACTCAGCTGGTCTGGATTATTCAAACTGACAAAATCAATACTATCAGGCAAAACAGTCAAATGTTCAGAACGATTTACCGGATAAGTTAATGGATTATCAAATGAGACAAACATTACATTGTGATCACCTGCTTTATAATTGCATAAATCTTTCAAATAAGCTTCATAAAGCTCTGGATTCTGTTCTTCAAAAGAAGGAGTATGTAAAGTAAGACTTTCCGGATCTGTCCAGTCATTACAAGCAGGAAGCAGCAAGGCCGACATAATAAGTCCTACAAATAATTTCTTATTTTTCAATATCGTTTTCATATATACAATACATTAAATTCATTAATACTTATTTTTTGCATGCCCACCACACATCTGTAGCCATGTTGTCAGGGCCTTTTAAGTATTTTGAAACGGCTTCATTTACATTATTCAGGTTACTAGAATATTCCTCTGCTGGATAAGGCATACGTCGAGCACCTTTATTAGAGTCAACAACACCACCACTCTTATTACCATCAGCTGTAGCAGGAATCAAATGCGGATATCCTGTACGACGATAATCAGACCAAGCTTCATGTCCCAACATCCAGTTGGCAATCCATTTCTGAATAATAATTCTTTCCTGTTTTTCTTCTTTAGTTGCGCTTTCATTCCATTTTACAGTAACAGTTGAAAGCTTTTCATTATAACTTTGACCAGAGAAAGGATCTACATAAGTTTCAGGAACATTTTCCTCATCTGCCATATAAGCATCTGCACCGTCTGCTCCCCATTGTTCGAATGACAAGCGAATACCTTCATTGTAGAAGCCTTCTGCATCTCCGCCCATATTGAAATCAAAAACAGCTTTACCTTCCGCACGCAGAAAAGCAACTTCTGCAGCATTCATCCACATAATAGGATCTGATGCTGAAATTTTCACAGTTGAATAATCAATAAAATTATCAGCTATACTGCTTTGCGTAATATCAATACCACGTCTCAAACCCACATAATTACCATTGGATGCTTTTTCAAAATAACTTGCACGACGATTATCTTTATAACCATTCATATAGCAAATTATATCAGCAGCTGCATGAGTATCTCCACCACTTGTTTCTATATTGTAACGTACAGCAACAAACAACGGATTTGTTATAGCCCCAAAATATTTCCAGGAAGCATTATCTTTATTTTCAGTAATCAATCCGGCTTCACTATCAATACAAGCTTCTGCAATTGTTCTTGCTTTTTGCGGATTTGCATAAGCAATACGCATAGCCAAACGTAAGCGCAATGAATTGGCAAATTTCATCCATTTCTTCACATCTCCACCGTACACATAATCAGCTGTAGAAACTAATAAAGCATTCTGATTTTCAGAAAGTACCTGAATAGCATTATCAAGTTCCTCAAAAAACTTATTGTATACTTCTTCTTGAGAATCGTATGGAATTGTAATCTTACCATCTTCTCCAATCTTAGAATATGGAATCGGACCATACGTATCTGTAATACGACTCATCGCTGCGACCTTGATCACTTGTGCAATAGCATAAGGAACCGGATTACCTGTATTGTTTGATACAATCTTTACAGAGTTTAAGTTTCCATATAATACAGGTATCACATGTTCACTCATCAAAAAGACACGTGTCCAGTCATTTTTTGCATTATAATTAGAAATAGTTGCAGAAAAGCCTTTGTTAGAATCAGCGAAATATCCTCCCATCGGGCCTCCCAACAAACAATCTGTAAATTGGGCAGTATTCACATCCGGAGATACTACACAACCTGCAAGCTGAGTCATGGCCGATCCCAATGCATAATCATCATTTTCAAGATCTCCCGGTTGGTAAGGATTGGAATTTATATCCAGATATTTGTCTGTACAAGAAAATGAGACAAACACTAAGGAGCTCAATATTAACTTGTTTAATATGGTATTTTTCATAATTATTATCTTTTAAAATTTAAAGCTCAAACTAAAGCCTATATTACGCAATGCTGGCATCATAAAATAGTCAATGCCCTGATAGAAATTATCAGTAGAAGCCACTGTTTCAGGGTCGAATGGAGCTTTATTGTAAATCATCCACAAATTGCGTCCGATAAGTGCGACTTTAATATCACAAACATTTCGTAACATTTTGCGTGGGAAAGTATAACTTATAGATGCTTCCTGCAAACGTACATTGGTTGCCGAATAAGTATAATACTGCGGAACTGCAGTTCCCGCTCCAATTGTACTATACCAAGTTTCAGGAGTAACACGGTCTGTACCATTTACCATCACATAACCTAAATCCCGAGCATCAGCAGAAGCTTCAGAAACGCCATAATAATCAAGCATTGCCTGAGTTCTTGAGAAAACGACTCCACCAAAACGAGCTGTAATCAAGAAGCCTACATTGAAACCTTTCCAAGATAAATTATTACGCCAAGCCAAATTACCATCAGGCAATACACTTCCCAACTTAATATATTGATCTGGATCCGAGATTGTTTCAGTTGTCATTTTTCCATCACGGCCAATATAAATATCACCATTACTATCGCGTTTAAAATCAATTATAGAGTAGAGGTCACCCATTGTTCCGCCTTCCTTCAGGAAGAAACGTGATTCACCCAATCCCCCCATATTCAAAGAAGACAATGAGAATTTTTCTCCTGTAATAGGATTGATTGCATTATCAGCTAATTCCAGAATTTTATTACGGTTCATAGAATAGGTAATACCTGTATCCCATGTAAAGTCTCTCCAAGTATTTTTGTATCCTAAAGAAAGTTCAATACCCTGGTTACGAACAGCACCTGTCTGAATATACATTGCAGACCATCCACTTACCGGAAGCTGAGGGTTAAATGTCTGATTCATAGTCTTGGCATTGTAATAGGTTACATCCAAGTCGAAATTCTTCAAGAAACGCATAGACAAACCAACTTCGAATGACTGAGTACGTTCCGGTTTCAAGTTATACAACGGATATTGGGTTGTAATGCTCCAGGCATTATTTTTCCATTCATAACGTGGGTTTGCAATATAACGCGAGAAAGGATTACCTACAGATGCCCAAGAACCGCGTATCTTCATATAAGACAAATAATCTTTATTCAGATTAGGCATCAACTCGGAAAGTACGATAGATCCACCCACTGAAGGATAGAAGAATGACTTACTGCTTGAATTTGGACCTGCCAACTGTGAAGGCCAATCATTACGTCCTGTCAATGTCAAATAATAAGTGCTCTTATATCCGATTTCTGCTGAAGCAAAGATTGACTGAGTCTGCTCACGCCATCCTTCCTGAAACTTTTTAGTTTTACTTGCACTCAGATTCTGAATAGCAAAGAAGTTTGTATATCCTACTGGCTCATCACCAAATGCAGCTCCTCCATCTGCAATAGGGCCACGTACCTGCATTGCATCAGAACGCATATCAGAAATAGAAGCACCTAAATTAGCCTGCAAACTCCAGTCTGTACCAAAATTTTTATTTACATTTACGAGAACATCTGCATACAACTGTTTTTCCTGAGTACGAGTAATACCATAAAATCCTCGGTTTGATTGTTCTGTCAGCTGAAGGTTCGTAGAAGCATAGAATTTTTCAGTATAATCATTATTTGAATTATCCAAGCGTACACGTCCACTGACATTCAACCAGTCTAAAATCTGATAACTTAATCCGGCATTCAGCATGTATCGGTCTTTCTTATTATTACGAAGGTTACGATAATTAATCCAATAAGGATTCTGCATCGTCATTGCTTCATCACCGATAGGCCAATACTGAGTATAAATCTTACGAGCCGGATCATAGCGCTCATACATTTCAATATCAGACCAATCATTTCCTCTTGGGAACAGATAAGCGCCTACCAATGGGTTATTATACACACCCTGATTGGTCATATTCTGGTCATTCTGCAGAATATAGCTGGCACCGATATCCAACTTCATTTTATCATTCAGGAATGAAGTTGTATTACGTACAGTAAAATTATATCGATTATATTTATTATTAGGGATAATACCTTTAGAGTTCACTGCTGCTGCAGAAGCATAAGTCTGATTCTTCTCTGTACCAGTCGACAAAGAGATACTTTCACTTCCAATTATACCTGTTTGGAAATAATCATCTGCAGGATTATAACCATAATAGTTAGCTTCAGTCAAATGAGGTCCCCAGCTACGGCTACCAGTAGAACTATATACGCCCTCAGAACCAGTTCCATAACGTGTTTGAAAACGTGGCATTACAAATGGAGAAGAAAATTCAGTATTACTATTGACTGTAATACTCAATTTACCTTCTTTTCCTTTTTTAGTAGTAATAACAATCGCACCATTAGCTGCGTCCGAGCCATACAATGCAGCCGCAGCTGCACCTGTCAGCACAGACATTGATTCAATATCTTCCGGGTTAATATCAGCAATCGGTTCTGTTGCACCTTGTGAATCAAATTCAGTTCCTCCCTTATTACTTCTACCAGAGAAAATTGGCACACCATCAATTACATAAAGAGCATTAGATGACTGCATAATAGATTTTGTACCACGCATCACAACTTTTGAAACACCACCAACTCCAGAAGAAGAAGCATTGATATTTACACCTGCAACTTTACCATTCAATGAATTAACAAAGTTTACATCCTTATTCGTTGTTACATCATCTGCACTAACTTGCTGTACATTATAAGACAATGCTTTTTCCGAACGTTTAATACCCAAAGCCGTAACCACAACTTCGTCCAACACCTCTGTGTCTTCTTTCATAGTAAGATTTAAGACTGTTTTCCCAACTACAGACATTTCTATTGTCTTATAGCCTACATAGGAAAATTGCAAAACAGCCTTGTCGGAAACCTCTAAAGAGAAATTACCATCAAAATCTGTAATTCCTCCATTGGTCGTGCCCTTTTCCATGACTGTTACACCAATCAAAGGTTGTCCCAAAGCATCTACGACTTTTCCAGTTACTTTTTTTTGTTGAACAGTTTGTTGAACAGCTGCAGCATGTTCTGCAACAGGTTGAACAGCATCTGAAGATGCAAACGCATTTTGCATAGGAATTGCCAAAAGCGTTGACATCATTAATGTTCGAGCAAGAGTTTCCGAACATTTAGATGAGTGTTTCTTTCTCATTTCTGTTTTTCTTGTTAAGGTTAAACAATGTGTTATTCTTCAAAACGGTTTCAAATTTATAAAATATATTTAAATAAGAACATTTATTTATATAATTTTTTCTAATAAAACATACAATATCTATTCAAATTCCAATCACATAATGACATTCTTCAACAGAGAGTAATTCAAAATTATTTTCAATATTGACAATTAATTACAATAATAAAGACAAATAGTTTTTGTACTACCAAAACTTTTAGGCAGGTCTAAATGAAAAATAATATACTCTCCAATGAGAATTTAACAAGTTCTAACTGACAATTCAAAAACATACAATTTCCCATTGTAATACCGAGCTTAAAATAAGAAATAAAACTATTTTCGAACTATATTCATTAAAAAAGGAAGAATAAAACATTAGGTTCCGCTTAATTTTCACAAAATGGTTATCTGTCAGTATTGGATATATTTTGTGTTAATCGTATTTTTGTAGCGATAAATTTACATTATAACTATAAATTTAATTTCATGAAACTCGTTGCATCTTCGTTCTGCGCTTTAGCTGCATTATTTGTAGCATGCAGTACCCCCAACAAGTCTGCTACCACAGACTATACGCAGTATGTAAACCCGTTCATCGGAACCGACTTCACCGGTAATACATACCCCGGTGCGCAAGTACCTTTTGGTATGGTTCAGCTCAGCTCGGACAATGGTCTTCCCGGATGGGACCGCATTGCCGGATACTATTACCCAGACAGCACCATTGCCGGATTCAGTCACACACACTTGTCAGGAACAGGAGCTGGAGACTTATATGATATTTCTTTCATGCCAGTTACTCTTCCGTACAAAGAAGCAGAAGAACCTCTGGGCATACACTCTAAATTTTCACACGACAACGAGAGTGCATATGCCGGATACTATCAGGTATTGTTGACAGACTATAATATTAATGTAGAATTGACCGCAACTGAACGTTGCGGTGTACAGCGTTATACATTCCCTAAAGCAGAATCGGCAATTATCCTGAACCTCAGCAAGGCAATGAACTGGGATGCTACACAAGACTCTCATATTGAAGTAGTAGACTCTGTGACCATTCAAGGATATCGCTATTCGGACGGATGGGCACGCAACCAAAAGATTTACTTCCGTACCCGCTTCTCTCGTCCTTTCGATAAGATGACGATAGATACTACTGCAATCGTAAAAGAAGGTAAGCAAATCGGTACTGGTTACATTGCACGTTTCGACTATCCGACCTCTGAAGGAGAACAAATCACTCTAGTTACAGCCATCTCGGGTACAAGTATGGAAGGAGCTGCCAAAAACTTACAGGCAGAAGCACCCAACAATGATTTCGACACTTATTTGGCACAAGCCAAAGACATGTGGAACAAAGAACTGGCTAAAATCCAAATTGAAACCACAAACGAAGATGATAAAGTGGTATTCTATACCGCATTATATCACAGTATGCTTGCACCTACTATCTACAACGATGTAGACGGAGCTTATTACGGTCCCGATAAACAAGTACATCAGGCAGACGGTTGGACCAATTACAGCACGTTCTCTTTATGGGACACTTACCGTGCCGCCCATCCTCTGTTTACTTATACACAACCAGAACGTACCAACGATATGATTAAGTCGTTCCTGGCATTCTACGAACAGAACGGACGACTCCCGGTATGGAACTTCTATGGAAGTGAAACAGATATGATGATTGGCTATCACGCAGTACCTGTCATCGTAGATGCATATCTGAAGGGAATTGGTGACTTTGATGCAGAAAAAGCATTGGAAGCATGCGTTGCAACTGCAAATTTGGACCACTACCGCGGTATCGGTCTTTACAAAGAAAAAGGATATATACCTTATAATATAAAGGACGAATACAATACTGAAAACTGGTCGCTGTCGAAGACATTGGAATACACCTTCGATGACTTCTGCATAGCCGAAATGGCCAAAAAGATGGGCAAGGAAGACATTGCCAAAGAATTTTATACCCGTGCCGGATATTATAAGAATGTGTATAACCCTGCCACTTCATTCATGCAGCCACGTGACGATAAAGGTAATTTCATCGCCAACTTTAAGGCAGATGAATATACTCCGCACATCTGTGAAAGTAACGGATGGCAATATTTCTGGTCTGCACAACACGACATTAAAGGTCTGATTGACCTTGTAGGCGGAAAAGAACGCTTTGAGCAAAAATTGGACAGCATGTTCACATTCCATCCTACAGACAAGGATGAACTGCCTATTTTCAGCACCGGAATGATAGGTCAGTACGCACATGGTAATGAACCAAGCCATCATGTAAGCTACTTGTTCAATGCAGTAAATCAGCCGGCTAAGACTCAAAAGTATGTAGCAGAGATCATGCATAATCTGTACACAAATACCCCAGCCGGACTTTGCGGTAATGAAGACTGTGGACAGATGTCTGCATGGTATGTATTCAGTGCAATGGGATTCTATCCGGTAAATCCCGTATCAGGTATGTACGAATTGGGTACTCCGCTGTTCCCAAAGACAGAGTTGCATTTGGCTAACGGAAAAACATTCACAGTTATTGCCAAAGGTGTAAGCCGTGAGAATATCTATATCCAGTCTGTCAAGTTAAACGGACAGCCTTATGACAAGAGCTACATCACTCACGAGCAAATTATGAGTGGTGCTACACTGGAACTGGAAATGGGCAGCACACCAGGTACAGCTTGGTATTAATTGAATTAATCACTATTTTTGCTTTAATTTAAAGCATTTTCATTCTTATCATGAAGATAAAAAACATTGCAATCATAAGTTGCACAACCCTTTTCTCTATGCTGGGAGCATGTACCTCTTCCAGCATAGAGAAAGATTATGCATCTTATGTCAACCCGTTTATCGGAACAGGAGGACACGGACATACTTTTCCGGGAGCAGTAGTACCCAACGGAATGATACAGCCCAGTCCCGATACACGTATCGACGGTTGGGATGCTTCATCCGGGTATTATTATGCAGACTCACTGATAAATGGCTTTTCACATACTCATTTAAGTGGTACAGGATGCGCCGATTACGGTGATATCCTGCTGATGCCCACAGTAGGAGAACAAGTATATAATCCTCAGGACTATACACAACAGAATTTACCGTTCTCTTCTACATTCTCTCATAAAAATGAAATAGCAGAACCTGGATATTACTCTGTGTATTTGGACCGTTATCAAGTGAAAGCCGAACTGACTGCAACCAAACGTGCTGCTCTGCACCGTTACACATTCCCTGCAAGTGAAAAAGCAGGTTTCATCTTAGACCTGGACTACTCTGTACAACATCAGACCAATCTGGACATGCAGGTAGAAGTAGTGAGTGACACTGAAATACGAGGACATAAACTCACAGAATACTGGGCCTTCGATCAGCAAATCAGCTTTTATGCCAAGTTCTCCAAACCTTTTACTTATACAATTGTAAGAGATACATTAACCGATCAAAACAACAAACAGCAGCCTCGTTGCAAAGTGCTTCTCAACTTCAGCACACAGCAAGACGAACCGGTATTGGTAAAGGTAGGTATTTCTGCAGTAGACATGGAAGGAGCTAAAAAGAACCTGGAAGCAGAAATTCCAGACTGGAACTTCGACAAGGTACGTAAAGATGCACGTCAGGCTTGGAATGAATATCTGTCTAAAATTGATGTTACAACAAACAATGAAACAGATAAAACTATCTTCTATACCTCCATGTATCATACAGCCATCAGTCCGAATCTTTTCATTGACGTAGACGGACGATACTGGGGTATGGATCAAACAGTCCACCAGGGAGATATCGATAAACCTATTTACACTACATTCTCTCTTTGGGATACTTTCCGTGCATTACATCCTTTATTGTCTATTATTGAGCCGCAGATGAATAATGATTTCATTTATTCTTTGCTTCAGAAACACAAAGAAGGAGGTATTTTTCCGATGTGGGATTTGGCATCCAATTATACCGGTACCATGATTGGCTATCATGCCGTATCGCTCATAGCCGATGCCTACACCAAAGGCTACGCCAATTTCGATTTGAATGAAGCCTACAAAGCCAGCTTGCGTGCAGCAGAATACGATACAACAGGTATTGTCTGTCCGGCTTTAGTGCTTCCACATTTAATGCCACAGGCTAAATATTATAAGAATAAGTTAGGCTACGTGCCTTGTGATAAAGATAATGAATCAGTAGCCAAGGCATTGGAATATGCTTACGATGATTACTGCATCTCTATTTTGGCAGAAGCTGTAGGCGACAAAGAGAATTTGGCTAAATATACACAATTTGCCAAAGCATACCAGCATTACTTTGATCCGGAAACACGATTCATGCGTGGAAAAGATTCGGAAGGAAACTGGCGTACTCCGTTCAGCCCAAGAGCTTCCAACCATCGTAGCGATGACTATTGTGAAGGAAATGCATGGCAATGGACCTGGTTCGTACCGCATGACATTGAAGGGTTGGTACAGTTGATGGGAGGAAAAGAAGCCTTTATCGGAAAATTAGACTCTCTCTTTACAGCCGATTCCAGCCTGGAAGGCGAAGAGGTATCTGCAGATATCAGTGGTCTTATCGGACAATATGCGCATGGTAATGAGCCTAGCCACCATATCATCCACATGTACAACTATGTAGGACAACCATGGAAGACTCAGGAACTGATAGACCGTGTGTTTAAAGAACAGTATCGCAATGCTCCGGATGGTCTTTCGGGCAACGAAGACTGTGGACAGATGTCAGCATGGTACATACTTAACTCCATGGGATTCTATCAGGTATGTCCAGGCAAACCGGTTTATTCCATCGGACGTCCTTTGTTCGATGAAGTGGTAATCCATCTGCCTAACCAAAAGACATTTACCATCAAGGCATACAACAATTCAAAGGAGAACAAATACATCCAGTCTGTTATGCTCAATGGTACCCCGCTTCATACTCCCTTCCTAAATCATAAGGATATTGCAGAAGGCGGAATTATTGAGATAACAATGACCAATCAACCTAAACAATGGGAATTAAACAACAATTAATAAATAAGCCATGAAAAAAGTATCATTACTTATTTTGTTAGCTGGTTTTTTCAGCTTTGCGAAAGCGACTACTACCGATTATGCTGACTATGTAAGTCCGCTTGTTGGAACACAGTCGAGCTTTGAACTTTCTACCGGAAATACTTATCCTGCAATTGCAAGACCATGGGGTATGAATTTCTGGACTCCTCAAACAGGAAAGATGGGAGACGGATGGCAATATACTTATACTGCCACCAAGATACGCGGATTCAAGCAGACCCATCAGCCAAGTCCGTGGATTAACGACTACGGACAGTTCTCCATTATGCCTATTGTCGGCAAACCCGAATTCAACGAAGACAAACGTGCTAGCTGGTTTGCGCATAAAGGTGAAGAAGTAAAGGCATACTATTACAAAGTGTATCTGGCAGAACACGACATCGTAACGGAAATGACTACTACCGAACGTGCTGCCATGTTCCGCTTCACTTTCCCGGAAAACGAACATTCGTACATCGTAGTAGATGCATTCGACAAAGGTTCATATGTAAAAATCGAACCGGAACACAATCGTATCATCGGTTACTCTACACGTAACAGCGGAGGAGTTCCCGACAATTTCAAAAACTACTTCGTAATTGAATTCGACAAGCCGTTTACATACAAGGCTACTGTAGCTGATGGAGCATTGAAAGAAAACGGCGTCGAACAGCAGGCTAACCATGCAGGAGCAATCATTGGATTTGCAACCAAGAAAGGTGAAACTGTACATGCACGTATTGCCTCTTCTTTCATCAGCCACGAGCAGGCCCTCATCAACTTGAAGGAGTTGGGTAACGACAACTTCAATACTTTGGTAGCAAAGAGCAAGGAAGCATGGAACGAGGTATTGTCTAAGATTGATGTAGAAGGCGGCAACCTTGATCAATACCGCACATTCTACTCATGTCTGTACCGTTCATTGCTGTTCCCACGCAAATTTTATGAAATTGATGCACAGGGAAAAGTGGTACACTACAGTCCTTACAACGGACAGGTATTGCCAGGATATATGTATACTGATACTGGATTCTGGGATACATTCCGCTGTCTCTTCCCTCTGCTAAACCTGATGTATCCTTCTGTAAACAAGGAAATTCAGGAAGGTTTAATTAACACATACAAAGAAAGCGGCTTCTTCCCAGAATGGGCAAGTCCGGGTCATCGCGGCTGTATGATTGGCAACAACTCTGCATCTGTACTGGTAGACGCTTATATGAAAGGCGTAAAGGTTGAAGATCTGGAGACTTTATACAAAGGCCTGATTCACGGAACTGAAAACGTACATCCGGAAGTTTCTTCAACCGGACGCCTGGGATACGAATACTACAACAAACTGGGCTATGTTCCTTACGATGTAAAGATTAACGAGAACGCTGCACGCACACTGGAATATGCATACAACGACTGGTGTATCTACCAGCTGGCCAAAGACTTGAAACGTCCGAAAAAGGAACTCAAGCTGTTTGCAAAACGCGCCATGAATTACAAAAATCTGTTCGATAAAGAAAGTCTTTTGATGCGCGGACGTAATGAAGACGGCAGTTTCCAGACTCCATTCTCACCACTGAAATGGGGAGATGCCTTTACAGAAGGAAACAGCTGGCATTATTCATGGTCAGTATTCCACGACCCTCAAGGCTTGATTGACCTGATGGGAGGCGACCAGGTATTTACCCACATGCTCGACTCTGTATTCTCTGTACCGCCTATCTTCGATGACAGTTACTACGGACAGGTAATCCATGAAATACGCGAAATGACAGTAATGAACATGGGTAACTATGCACACGGTAACCAGCCTATCCAGCACATGATTTACCTGTACGATTATGCAAAACAACCTTGGAAGGCACAATACTGGTTGCGTCAGGTAATGGATAGAATGTATTCTGCAACCCCTGACGGATATTGCGGTGACGAAGACAACGGACAAACTTCAGCATGGTATGTATTTACAGCTCTCGGTTTCTACCCTGTATGTCCGGGAACAGACCAGTATGTAGTAGGTGCTCCTTTGTTCAAGAAAGCAACCATCCATTTGGAAAACGGAAAGAATGTAGTTATCAACGCGCCAGAAAACAGCAAGGAAAATATCTATATCCAGCACATGAAAGTAAACGGAAACGAGTACACCAAAAATTACTTTACTCACTCCGATTTCATGAACGGTGCAGTTATCGACATCAACATGACTAATACTCCAAATAAAGAAAGAGGTATTGCTCCGGAAGATGCTCCTTATTCATTTACCAATGAATTAAAGAAATAATCTTTCACACCCCATTTTAACAGCCCTTCCAATTCATTTTTCCACAAAGAAGTGAATTGGAAGGGCTGTTCTTTTTATGACAAAGTTTCTTCAAATCCTTTCGGCACAAAGCAGATTGCAGACGGGCATCTGTCTACATCAAAATTCAAAAGAACAACAATAAAAAAGTACAAAATCAAGAGTTCTATTTTCAATATTTCAGTATTAATTCTTACATTTGTAGACCAAATTAATGACATTTTGCAGACAAAGTTTTAATGCTATGAAAATAGAAGGAAAGACAATTCAACAAACAAAAAGAAAAAGAAATCCTATTACATGGGTTCCGACAGCCTACTTTGCAATGGGGCTACCCTTTGTAGTGCTCAACATGGTGACAGTATTAATGTTTAAAGGACTGAATGTAGAAGACAAACTCATCACATTCTGGACTTCCTTAATCCTACTTCCTTGGACATTGAAGCCCTTATGGAGTCCTTTCCTTGAACTTTTCAAGACTAAAAAATTCTTTGTCATAGCTACTCAGCTCATCACAGGTATCACTTTCGGACTGGTAGCATTTTCACTCAATCTCCCTCACTTTTTCAGCATTGCAATCGCTTTACTTGCCATTATTGCATTTAGCGGTGCCACACACGACATTGTTTGCGATGGAGTCTATATGAGTGAACTTTCCACAGAAGAACAGGCCAAGTACATCGGATGGCAAGGAGCTTTCTATAATATTGCAAAAATCATTGCTACCGGTGGATTGGTTTATCTGGCAGGTTATCTGATTGAGAGCTATGGTGGTGGAGCTGGTGCTGATGCAGCCAGTGTTTTATCAGCCAACCAAAAAGCATGGATGATTATCATGGCTATTTTGTGCGTGGTAATGGTACTTTTAGGCATTTATCACATGTTTATGCTACCTTCCGGAAGCAATAATGTAAAAAAGGAAGCACGTAGCACAAAAGAAGTCATGTCTGAATTAGGCAATGTTCTTCTTGCTTTCTTCAAGAAACATCATATCGTTTACTACTTGTTCTTTATTATCCTCTATCGCTTTGCAGAAGGCTTTGTGATGAAAATCGTACCTCTATTCCTGAAAGCAAGCAGAGATATGGGTGGTTTGGGACTGAGCGAAAAAGAAATCGGACTATATTACGGTACATACGGAGCTGCAGCCTTTGTGTTAGGCTCATTACTGGCCGGATACTATATTGCAGCACGCGGACTGAAGAAAACTTTGTTCTCTTTGTGCTGTATCTTCAACTTACCTTTCGTAGTATATGCATTCTTTGCATTTTTCCAGCCGGAAAACGGAATTGTTATCTGTAGCGGTATCGTATTCGAATACTTCGGATATGGTTTCGGATTCGTAGGCCTCACCCTGTTTATGATGCAACAAGTAGCACCAGGCAAACATCAAATGGCTCATTATGCTTTTGCTTCCGGTATTATGAACTTGGGGGTAATGATTCCAGGAATGCTCAGCGGATGGGTATGCGAATTGTTGGGCGAATGGTTCAACAAACCGGGAGGATATGAACCTTTCTTTATCTTTGTACTCATTGCTACTATCCCGGCATTTTTAATCACTTATTTCGTTCCATTCAAATATAATGCAGACGGAACATTGATAGAAGGAGAAAGAGAATAATCAATAAACCATTAAATAAATAGAATTATGGCAGAAAACTTTATTATGCCTTGGGAAGATCGCCCGGCAGGTTGTAAAGATGTAATGTGGCGTTACTCAAAGAATCCGGTTATCGGACGTTACCACATCCCTACATCAAACAGTATTTTCAACAGTGCAGTTGTTCCATTCAAAGGCGGATTCGCAGGTGTATTCCGTTGCGACAACAAAGCTGTACAGATGAACATCTTCGTAGGTTTCAGTAAAGACGGTATCAACTGGGATATCAGCCACGAACCTATCAAATTCAAGGCTGGTAATACAGAAATGATTGAATCTGAATACAAATATGACCCTCGTGTAACTTGGATTGAAGACCGCTACTGGATTACATGGTGTAACGGATACCACGGACCTACAATCGGTATCGCTTATACTTTCGACTTCGAAGAATTCTTCCAGTGCGAAAACGCATTCTTGCCATTCAACCGTAACGGTGTATTGTTCCCACAGAAAATCAATGGCAAATATGCAATGTTGAGCCGTCCGAGCGACAACGGTCACACTCCGTTCGGTGATATCTATATCAGCTATAGCCCTGATATGAAATACTGGGGTGAACACCGCTGCGTAATGAAAGTGACTCCGTTCCCTGAAAGTGCATGGCAGTGTACTAAGATTGGAGCAGGTTCTGTTCCTTTCCTTACAGAAGCAGGATGGTTGATGTTCTATCACGGTGTAATCACTACTTGCAACGGTTTCCGTTACTCAATGGGTGCAGTGATTCTAGACAAAGACAATCCGGAAAAGGTATTGTACCGTACACGCGACTACTTGCTGGCACCGGCAGCTCCTTACGAACTGCAGGGTGATGTACCTAACGTAGTATTCCCTTGCGCTGCATTGCAGGACGGCGAACGTGTTGCCGTATATTATGGTGCAGCTGATACTGTAGTAGGTATGGCATTCGGTTACATCAACGAAATCATTGAGTTCGTAAAAACTCACTCAATCGTGTAAATGAATGCATAAAGTACGATTGTACACATTGAAAAATCAATAAAACCTAAGAATAAAGCTGCATCAGGTAGACCGGTTTCTATCCGGACTATTTGGGCAGCTTTATTCTTTTTCAATTTTATATAATTATATAATCTAACTTATCCATGAAACATTTCTTACTCGGTCTGACCTGCCTGTTTACCCTGAATACACTTCAGGCACAAGAGCCGGTCGATTATGTGAATCCGTTCATCGGAACAACGAATTTCGGAACTTGCAATCCGGGAGCCATCTGCCCTAACGGTCTGATGTCTGTCGTACCGTTCAACGTAATGGGTTCCGACGAAAATACTTACGATAAAGATGCCCGCTGGTGGTCAACTCCGTACGAATACACCAATAGTTTCTTCACCGGATTTGCTCACGTCAACCTCAGCGGTGTGGGTTGCCCCGAACTGGGATCGCTCCTGCTGATGCCTACTACTGGCAAACTGGATGTAGACTATCATAACTACGGAAGCAAATACGAAAAGGAAAATGCCAATCCGGGATATTATACTATTTCACTGACCAAATATAACATTCTGGCAGAAGCAACAGCTACTCCACGTACCGGACTTTCACGTTTCACTTTCCCGAAAGGAGAGAGCAATATTCTTCTGAATTTGGGTGAAGGTCTGACCAACGAAACCGGTGCTTTCATGCGTAAGGTGAACGATCAGGAAATAGAGGGTATGAAACTTATGGGTACATTCTGCTACAACCCACAAGCTGTATTCCCTATCTACTTCGTAATGCGTATTAACAAGGCTCCCAAAGCTTCGGGATACTGGAAGAAACAGCGTCCTATGACCGGAGTGGAAGCTGAATGGGATCCGGATCAAGGCAAATACAAATTGTACACCAAATATAATAAAGACATTGCCGGCGATGACATCGGCGCATGGTTTACTTTCGATACTGAAGAAGGCGAACAGATTGAAGTTTCAATGGGTGTTTCTTTTGTCAGCATAGAAAATGCAAGAGAAAACCTCGACAAGGAACAGCACGGACGTCACTTTGCAGAAATTCACCAGGAAGCCCGTACACGCTGGAACGATGATTTGAGCCGTATCCTGGTAGAAGGAGGAACAAAAGACCAGAAAACTGTATTCTACACAGCTTTATACCACGCCCTGATTCATCCGAACATCTTGCAGGATGTAAACGGACAGTATCCGCAGATGGAAGGCGATAAAATCCTGACTACAAAAGGTAATCGCTATACTGTATTCTCTCTTTGGGATACTTACCGCAACGTACATCAGCTGATGACACTGGTTTATCCGGAACGTCAGATGGACATGATCAATACCATGCTGGATATGTATCGTGAACACGGATGGCTGCCTAAATGGGAGTTGTACGGACGCGAAACACTGACTATGGAAGGAGACCCCAGTATTCCGGTTATCGTAGATACCTGGATGAAGGGATTCCGCGATTTCGACATTAATCTGGCATACGAAGCAATGTACAAGTCGGCTACACTTCCTGGCAAAGACAACCTGATGCGTCCGGACAACGACGACTATACACAGAAAGGTTACGTAGCACTTCGCGAACAGTTTGACAATTCAGTATCACATGCACTGGAATACTACATTGCCGACTACTCTCTGTCTACACTGGCTAAGGCATTGGGTAAGAAAGAAGATGCAAAACTGTTCTACCAGCGTGCCATGGGATACAAAAACTACTATTGCAAAGAGTTTGGTACCCTGCGTCCTATCCTTCCCGACGGTACTTTCTACTCACCGTTTGATCCGAAACAGGGAGAAAACTTTGAACCGAGTCCCGGATTCCACGAAGGTAATGCTTGGAACTATACCTTCTACGTACCTCATGATATAAAAGGCTTGGCTAAGCTGATGGGTGGCAACAAGAAATTTGTAAACAAACTGCAAATGGTATTCGACAAAGGCTACTACGATCCTGCTAACGAACCAGACATCGCATATCCATACTTGTTCAGCTACTTCAAGGGCGAAGAATGGCGTACACAGAAAACTGTAAAAGAACTGCTTGCCAAGTATTTCACCACCAAGCCTGACGGTATTCCGGGTAACGATGATACCGGTACAATGTCTACCTGGGCTATTTTCAGTATGATGGGATTGTATCCGGATTGTCCGGGTGTACCTGAATATACACTGACATTGCCTACCTTCGATAAAGTAACCATCAAACTCGATCCGAAATATTACGGAACAGATAAGCTGGTTATCGAAACAGTCAACAAAGAAAAGGATTCCGATTATATCGGATCAATTGAAATGGGTGGAAAGAAATGCGGATACCGCATCAATCATAACGATTTGGTGAAAGCCGGTACACTGCAGTTCTACAAGAAATAACAGCAATTAGCTTACTTACTCAAAACAGCATCTCATCTGGAATAGCATGGGATGCTGTTTTCTTTTATCAGCTTATTTCATTCGACGACGTCGAATGCACAATCGACAACGGCGGCTGTACGGCCAACGGCGACAACCCGACAACCGACGACGGCGGATGAAACTTTCTATCGCTCTCATCACTATTCTATTCCTGCCACAAAATATATCTGCAAAGGAATGACCTACTCCCTTCATACAAAACTATTTCGCTCTTTACTTGAACTAAAGTACAATTTATAGTAATCAACTACAGAACAGCAAATTACACGATTATGAGCTTTTCAGAGGGAAAAGAATCCGTATGCCAAAAAGAAAGGCCACCTCAAAATAAACTTGAGATGACCTTATCTGTATTCTTTTCCTCATCAGAGGAATCATGCTTTTATGACTTTGAAAAGCATACTTATTTCTTTTCAGCGCCAAGCAGTTCTTCCAGCTTATTATACAAAGCCTGTCCACGCAAATTAGTTGCTACTACAGAACCGTCAGGACCTATCAGCATTGTATAAGGGATACTTCTCACCCCATACATCACTGCCCCTTCACACTTCCAACCTTTCAAATCGGATACATGATTCCAGTTCAGTTCCATCTGTTTGATAGCTCCCTTCCAAGCTTCTTCTTTATTATCCAACGATACCCCCAAGATATCGAAACCTTTGTCTTTAAAAGCCTCGTAAGCTTTCTTTACATGCGGCATTTCTGCACGACAAGGTCCACACCAACTAGCCCAAAAATCTACCAATACATAGTTTCCTTTTCCTACATATTCGGAAGTATTGTGCATTTTACCGTCGGCTCCCATCATATCAAAGTGGGTAAACTGATTTTTTTGCTGTGCAAAAGCGAACAATACAGTCATGCACAGACACAACATACATACTACTTTCTTCATTTTTTAATTGGGTTAAAGGTTATTCTTCGTACATTTTTTCTATTTCTGCCGCGTAATTCTTTATCAGAACCGAACGTTTGATTTTCAACGTATTAGTCAGTTCTCCCTTCTCCATGCTAAACGGCTCGGGCAGCAAGGTAAAGCGTTTAATCTGCTCATAATGGGCAAACTCCTGCTGAAGGGTGTCAATACGCATCTTAAACAATTCGATAATCTCCGGTTTTTGCAGCAAATCTTTCCGGTCGGTATAGGCAATATGATGGTCTTTGGCATATTTTTCTACCTGTCCGTATTCCGGAACAATAAGAGCAGAGACAAACTTACGCTGATCGGCAATAATAGAGATCTGATCTATATAACGATCTACGACCAATTTTGTTTCGATAGCCTGCGGAGCAATGTATTTTCCGTTAGATGTTTTAAACAAATCTTTAATACGGTCTGTCAAATACAAATAGCCGTCTTTCACATAACCGGCATCTCCTGTATGGAACCATCCGTCTTCTGTAATCACCTGGCGGGTCAGGGCTTCTTTCTTGTAATATCCTTTTGTTACTGTTTCTCCACGCAACAGAATTTCGTTGTTTTCTCCAATCTTCAGTTCCAGTCCCGGCATCAGACGGCCCACAGAACCGATACGGAAATCATCCAGCCATTCACAGGATACCGTTGCCGTCGTTTCGGTCAGACCATATCCGGCTATCATATTAATACCCACTGCACGAACAAACTCTTGTACTGCTACCGGAATAGCTGCTCCGGCTGTAGGGAAGAAGTTTCCGTTCTCTATACCAATGGTTTTCTTCAGTAAACTGTAAATGGTCTTTTCATAAAATTTATACTTCATATGCAACCATGCAGGAGGAGTCTTTCCATTCATCAGATAGTCAATGTTATGCTCCTTACCTACACGCAAGGCATCTAGCATCAGACTCTTCTTTAATCCTGTAGTTGCATTGATTTTTTCCTGTACACCAGCATAGACTTTTTCCCAAAAACGGGGCACACTACACATAGCCGTAGGACGAACCTCTTTAATTGTTTTCTGGATATCCTGCGGACGTAAATTTATACAAAGCTGACATCCCCTATATAAACAGTAATAGGACCAGGCACGTTCGAAAATATGAGTAAATGGTAAGAAGTTCATAATCACATCGTCTTCTCCCAAACGAGTAAGACGAGTGTTGTGGGCCTCAAAAGCAGCTCCATAGCAAGAATGATGAAGCATCACTCCTTTTGATTCGCCGGTGGTACCCGATGTATATAGAATATTAGCCAAATCCGTATCTGTAGATGCGGCTATACGTGATTCGACTTCATTCTTATAGTCTTTTTCTTCTCCCAACTTCAGGAAATCAGTATAATAAAGTGAATTATTATCGTTAGGAGCTCGTTTTACTTTCGGATCGAAAATAATAATCCGATGCAGCGTCTTGCACAGGTTCTGAACACGAAAAGCTACATCATACTGATATTGTTCACCCACAAACAGATAGCGGATTGATGCATCCTCCAAAATATAATGTACCTGCGATTCGGAACTGGTAGCATACAGTGGTATAGTTACTACACGACAAGCGAATGCTCCAAAATCTGTATATAAACATTCCGGCATATTCTGAGAGAAAATACCGATATTTTCCTGAACTTCAACCCCCAATGCAATTAAGGCTTCCGATACCTTCCATACTCTCTCTGAAAACTGATTCCATGTAACAGGTATCCAGCTTTCTGTTTCATAGTCACGATATTTTAAAGCGATTCTTTCACCATATTTTTTTGCCTGGTGATGAATCAAATGCGATAAACAAGAATTGCTCATTTATTGTTTTTATTTAATCTCTTTGCAAAGATATGGTTTAATTTGGAATGACCCACTATGCCCGCATATTATTTTCTCCGTTTATTCAATGACTTACAGCAATATCACGCAACTTTTTAATTGCAGATGCAACTGTATAATAACCGTTAAACATCAAGATGTTTAGACAGAAAATATTATCTTTGCTTCATCAAAAAAAGCATTTTTATGATAGATTACGATTATTATACAGCCGAAGCCCTTACTTTACTCCAAGCTCTAATTGGCATTCCGTCTATCAGCCGGGAAGAAGAAGCTGCGGCAGACTTTCTACAAAACTACATCGAAGCAACCGGAATTATGACTGGACGTTCGGGAAATAACATTTGGTGTATCAGCCCGATGTTCGACATCAACCGTCCTACCATTCTTCTGAATTCACATATCGATACAGTAAAACCTGTCCAGGGATGGCGCAAACAACCCTTTACAGCCAAAATGGATAATGGTAAACTTTATGGATTAGGAAGTAACGATGCAGGTGCCAGTGTAGTTTCTTTATTCCAGACCTATCGTTATCTTAGCAGTACCCAGCAAAAATATAACCTCATCTTCCTTGCCTCATGCGAAGAAGAGGTATCGGGCAAGAATGGAATAGAAAGCGTTTTGCCACAACTGCCTCCTATAACTTTGGGAGTAGTAGGAGAACCTACAGAGATGAATCCGGCCATTGCCGAAAAAGGATTAATGGTACTGGATGTAACTGCACGAGGAAAAGCAGGACATGCGGCACGTGAAGAAGGAGAAAATGCTATTTACAAAGTACTCGATGATATCAACTGGTTCCGTAGTTACCGTTTTCCGAAGGAATCATCTTTATTGGGACCGGTAAAGATGACTGTCACACAAGTTAATGCCGGTACACAGCATAACGTAATTCCTGATTTATGCACTTTCGTTGTGGATATCCGGAGCAATGAATTCTATTCAAACGTCGAACTATTAGAAGAAATCAAGACTCACATCAGTTGTGAGGCTAAAGCCCGTTCTTTCCGTTTGAATTCATCACACATTTCTCCTGAACATCCCTTTGTAAAAAGAGCTGTAGAATTAGGGAAAGTACCATATGGGTCTCCTACTCTCTCCGATCAGGCTTTAATGCCTTTCCCTTCGGTTAAAATAGGTCCTGGAAAATCATCCCGTTCGCATACAGCCGATGAATATATTTTAATCAGCGAAATAGAAGAGGCAATAAAAACCTACATTGACATTTTAGACGGACTGGAACTCTAAGACATTAAAAAGGGAAACGGAATTTACGAAGTTCAGCACGCAGACGAAGAGATTGTCCTTCGGTCATGCTGTCAAGTAAAGCCCAAAATGCTTCCCCATGATTCATTTCACGAGTATGTGCAAGTTCATGTAAGATTACATAATCCATCAGCTTAGAAGGTACCAGCATCAAATAGCAGGAAAGACTAATAGTACGCGTAGCTGTGCAACTTCCCCAACGGGTTCGGGCACCAGTTATGCGTACTTTTTTATAGGGCAATCCATAACGCTCGGACCAGAACTGAAGAAGAGGAGGCAAATAAGAAGCAGCTGCTTTTTTCAAGGCTCTGATTATGGCATTACGCACCAGCTTTTGGACTTCCTCTTTCGAAAAATCAGTATCACGCGGACAACAGATGTTTATCCCTTCTTCGGTCTGCCGGAGCATGAAGCATTTCATGTCACTAGGCACCAAAGACAGGCGAAAGCACTCGGCTTGAATAGAAAAATTAAAGTCAATCTTCTTCACTGCTACTTTGCGGAAATCTTCCAACAGCCGTTCTCTATAAGAAGACAGTACAGCCATCACTCTATCGGTCTTACTGTAAGGAGGAACGGTAACATACAGCCCATCTGGCTTTACACGCATCGTAATATTGCGAGCCAAACGGCGGGAACGGAGTATGATATATCCGAAATCCGGATCGGGTATGATTCTTTTAGTTGCCATAATTATGAGTGCAAAGATAAAGAAAGAAAGGTTACTGCTCACGCGGTAACCTTTCCCAATTTATTGAGTTAGTAATTTAATTTGAGAGAATTGAAACTTCACAGCCTCTAAAACAATTTTAAGCACTAACTATTATATATAAAAGCAAATGAAAATGTTATTTCGTTATTCCTCCACATCCGATCCTTGAGACATATCCATCGGTATAGCCAAGGTATCAGATTCATACGCAACTTGTGGAGTTTTCTGGTGATGTTCATATTCGTCATACACATATACAACACCTGCTTTCTCCTCACTGACAGAATGTTTCACCACTCCTCCTACCAGAAAAAGAAACGCTACTACAGCAGCAGCCTTAAACAAGGGCATAAAACGGGAATGCAAGCTAAGATGCTTGGCTTTGACTACAGGTCTTTCTATTTCAGCCAATACACGACGGTCAAAATCCTCGCCTAACCCGACTTTCTTTCCTTCTTCCTGATAGATAAACAATGACCGATAAGGCAACAAATGAACAGGAATATCTTTTTGCTTGAAGAAAGAACGGAGAATCTGCTCTTCTTCTATAGAAGTCTCACAAATCCAGTAACGCTCCAACAGCTGTTCAATATACTTATAGTCCATATCTTATTATATCATTGTATTTCATTTTAATCCGTTGCCGTGCCCTAAAAAGATTTACTTTTACCTGTTCCTCCGTTAGGTGCATAATCTCGGCAATTTCTTTATAGCTTTTTTCTTCCACATCACGCAACTGTAACATTGTACGCTGCTTTTCCGGAAGATCATTGATGAGCCGGTGAATCAGACTTAACTGTTCCTGTTGTTCCAATTGCTCATCAGGTCGCAACGCATCTGAAATCTCCTGCATTTCAGGTAGCAATTCTTCATGCTGGGCATCCATCTTCTGACTACGATCTATTGCCAAGTTTCTGGCAACCGTCAGACAGTAAGCCTCCACAGACTCGAATTGTTTCCATTCCTCGCGCTTATTCCAAACCCGAATCATGGTATCTTGTACAATATCTTCCGCTTCTGCACTGTCCAGTGTTATACGAAGTGCCAACCTGTACAATTTATCCTTCAGCGGTAATATATCGTTTCGAAAACTGATTTCTTGCATTGCTTTCTATAACAATGACGGGTGAATGACCCAAAAGTTACACCCACCCGTCTATTTTTTTTCATTTTTTTCTAATTACTGTTCCTTCTTGCCTGTGGATAGCTGAAGCTTGTGTGATAACAACCTGACTGACACCCGCTTCTACAGCCGAAAAAGAATTTTCCAGTTTAGGAATCATTCCTCCCTGTATAATCCCTTCGGATACATACTGCTCAAACAATTCGGGAGTAATAACGGGAATTACACTATCATCATCGTTTTCATCACGCAGCACTCCTTTTTTCTCAAAACAGTAAACCAAAGTCACATCAAACTCTTCAGCTAATGCTTTTGCTGTTTCTCCGGCAATAGTATCGGCATTGGTATTCAGCATAGAACCTGCTCCATCGTGAGTAAGAGGTGCCATAACAGGTACTATTCCCTGGCGAATCAGATTGGCCAATACAGAAGCATTCACAGCCTTCACATCGCCTACATAACCATAATCCACCTCTTTCACCGGACGTTTTTCCGAACGAATCACATCCATATCTGCTCCTGTCAATCCAATGGCATTGACACCCTTAGCCTGAAGACCAGCTACAATATTTTTATTAACCAATCCTCCATATACCATTGTCACTACTTTCAACGTCTCCAAATCGGTAATACGGCGTCCGTTTACCATACGGCTTTCAATACCCAGTTGAGCAGCTATTTTGGTAGCCGAACGTCCACCGCCGTGTACCAATAGTTTATAGCCAGGTATTGTAGAGAAATCAGTCAAAAGCTGATTCAAGGTTTCAGATTCTTCTACAATCTTACCACCTACTTTTATCACTGTCAGTTTTTCTTTCATAATCCACAACAAATACAAAGTCAGAATGAAAGGTTGATTTTATAATGAGCAGACTCATCATCCTTTCATTCCGACTGCTATTTTATTCCAAATATGTATATCCGTAAAGTCCGGAACGATAATTCGCAAGGAACTCTTTACCTTCTTCAAGCGAAATCTTGCCTTCTTTTACAGACTTGGTTACCCATGTCTCCAAAGTACGCACCAGTTTCTTCGGATTATACTGTACATAATCCAAAACCTCTGCTACAGTTTCACCATCAATAATCTGATCGATAGAATATCCTTTTTCGTTTACACTTACGTGCACGGCATTGGTATCACCAAACAGGTTGTGCATATCACCCAAGATTTCCTGATAAGCTCCCACCAAGAATACGCCGATGTAATAAGATTCCTTTCCTTTCAGAGTATGTACCGGCAAATCATGCGATACATTACGTGTAGAAACGAAGTTGGCAATCTTTCCGTCCGAGTCGCAAGTTATATCCTGCAGAGTAGCTGTACGATCCGGGCGTTCATCCAAACGCTGAATAGGCATAATCGGGAAAATCTGGTCGATAGCCCATGAATCCGGCAACGACTGGAACAAAGAGAAGTTACAGAAATATTTATCTGCAAGCAACTTATCCAGTTTACGGAATTCATCGGGAGCATGTTTCAACCCAGAAGCGATCTGATTGATTTCCCGTGTCACCGACCAATACAAACGTTCTATCTGCGCACGTGTCTTCAGGTCTACAATACCATGGCTGAACAAATCCAATGTTTCCTCACGAATCTGTTGCGCATCGTGCCATGCCTCCAACATACGGCTCTGATTCAAGTTATCCCAAATCTGATACAATTCATGAACCAGCTCATGATCATCGGGACTCACTTCAAAGTCATCATCCATCTCTGGGAGAGAAGCTGTTTCGAGCACCTCAAAAATCAATACAGAATGATGCGCAGTCAACGAACGTCCACTTTCTGTAATGATATTTGGATGAGGTATATTATTCTTATTGCTGGCGTCTACCATAATTGAAATAGAGTCGTTTACATATTCCTGAATGGAATAGTTGACACTACTTTCACTGTTGGAAGAACGGGTTCCGTCGTAATCCACACCTAAACCACCACCTATATCGACAAACTCCACAGGGAAGCCTAACTGATGAAGCTGTACATAGAACTGTGAAGCCTCACGCAAGGCAGTCTTGATACGACGAATCTTTGTAACCTGACTACCAATATGAAAATGAATCAGCTTAAGACAGTCTTTCATATCTTTCTTCTCAATGAAATCGAGAGCCTCAAGCAACTCACTGGAAGTCAAGCCAAATTTGCTGGCATCTCCTCCACTGTCTTCCCATTTACCGCTACCGGAAGAAGCCAGTTTAATACGGATACCAATATTAGGACGTACATTCAACTGTTTGGCCATGCGCGCAATCAAACGCAACTCATTCATTTTTTCCACTACAAGGAAAATACGTTTTCCCATTTTCTGGGCCAACAAAGCCAGCTCGATATAGCTTTCGTCCTTATACCCGTTACATATAATCAAAGAGTCCGAGTCGGTATTAATTGCAATTACAGCATGCAACTCAGGTTTTGAACCGGCTTCCAGTCCAAGATTGAACTTCTTTCCATGACTGATGATTTCCTCTACCACCGGACGCATCTGATTCACCTTAATAGGATAGATAATAAAGTTCTGTGCTTTATATCCATATTCTTCAGAAGCAATGGAAAAACAGTTTGAGATTTTTTCGATACGATTATCCAGAATATCAGGAAAACGTACCAGCATAGGAGCAGTCACATCTCTCAGCTGCAGTTCATCTACCAGTTCTTTCAAGTCGACAGCCACTCCATTTTTACGGGGAGTAACCACCACGTGACCTTTCTCATTAATACCAAAGTAAGAAACTCCCCACCCTGTAATGTTGTAGAGTTCCTCAGAATCTTCAATACGCCATTTTCTCATTTCACAACATAAAAAGACTACGTTTATACTTAATTTAATAACAGTGTTTTCAATCTTTGTACCGAACAGCTAATCTGTTCTCTATCTTCCAGGCTTTCCGCATTAAAAACATATTTAGCCTGCGAATAGAACGGGATTCGAACCCTCAATGCATTCTGAATCACATCCATCAGTTCTTCGTCCGATTTATCCATCAGAAGAGGTCTTTTACTCTTTGCTATCTTCAAGCGCCGGAACAATACTTCCGGAGAAGCATCCAGAAAAACAGTTTCTCCCTTCCCGTTCATATACTCCATATTGTCGAAGAAACAAGGTGTACCTCCCCCACATGCGATTATCACATCCTCAAACTCGGCCACTTCGTGAAGCATGTTTCTTTCTATCTCCCGGAAGCCATCTTCTTTCCGTTCTTCGAACAGTTCTTGCACTGTCTTATGGAAACGTTCTTCAATATACCAGTCTAAATCAATGAATTGCAGTTGCATGGCACGGGCATACGCCTTTCCCAGCGTGGTCTTGCCCGACCCCATGTAACCTATTAAAAATATACGTTTCATGCCTTTCTCTTAGCGGTTGAACGTGTTTTACGTACTTCAGCCTTTTCTTTCTGTAATTCAATAACCTTAAAGCAGGTTTCAATATTCAGGTCAGACGGTTCTATGTTCGACGGAATCTTATAATTCTTCTTCTGATAAGAAATATAAGGCCCATAACGACCATTCAGAATCTGAAGATCAGGTTCTTCGGCAAAAGTCTTGATTACCTTCTGTGCATCAGCCTGCTGTTTGTTTCGGATAAGAGTAAGAGCCTCATCCAATGTAATTTCCAAAGGATTTGTAGTCTTAGGAATTGAAACAAACATATCCCCATAATGTACATAAGGTCCGAAACGTCCTTCGCCGATAATCACTGTTTTTCCCTCTACTTCACCTAAATTACGAGGCAGTTTGAACAGGTCTAAGGCTTCTTCCAGGGTGATTGTTTCCAAAGAATATTCCTTTTTCAACTGGGCAAACTTAGGTTTCTCTTCATCGTCTACCGTTCCAATCTGCACCACAGGACCAAATCGGCCAATCTTCACCGATACCTGTTTTCCAGTCTTCGGATCTGTACCCAAGATACGTTCTCCCACACGATGTTCAGACTTCGAAGTCAAGGTCTGTTCCACCAGCGGATGGAAACCTTCGTAGAAATGTTCCATAACTCCGGTCCATTCCTTTTCTCCATCTGCTATTTCGTCGAATTCTTTTTCTACGCTGGCCGTAAAATTATAATCCATAATCTGAGGGAAGTACTCTATCAGGAAGTCGTTGACCACAATACCGACATCGGTAGGCAGCAATTTAGACTTCTCACTGCCAGTCAGTTCGGTACGTGTACTCTCCGAAATCACTCCCTCTTCCAGTTTCAATATCGTATAATCACGTTTTACACCTTCCCGGTTTCCTTTTTCCACATATCCACGTTGCTGCACAGTAGAAATAGTAGGAGCATAAGTAGACGGACGACCGATACCCAGTTCTTCCAACTTGCGCACCAAGCTGGCTTCTGTATAGCGGGGAGGACATTGAGAGAAGCGCTCTGTAGCAGTAATAATCTTACATTCCAGTGTCTGACCTACTTTCATAGTAGGCAACAGACGGCTTTCATCCTCCTGTTCTACTTCTTCGTCGTACGATTCTTTATATACTCGCAAGAAACCATCGAACATCACCACTTCTCCTACAGCAATAAACTTGTCTGCCTGTCCGCTGATACCAATCGTTGCCGTTGTTTTCTCCAGTTCGGCATCGGCCATCTGAGAAGCCAGTGTACGTTTCCATATCAATTCATACAAACGCTGCTCCTGGCTCGTACCTTCTATTTTGTCAGTCGACATATAGGTAGGACGAATGGCTTCGTGTGCTTCCTGAGCCCCTTTTGTCTTAGTTGTAAAGTGGCGTGTCTGCACATAGCGCTCTCCCATCAATGAGGTAATAGCCTCGCGACTGGTATTCAAAGCCAAATCAGAAAGATTCACCGAATCTGTACGCATATAGGTAATCAATCCGCTTTCATACAGACGCTGTGCCAGCATCATGGTCTGTGCAACCGTATAACCCAACTTACGTGCCGCTTCCTGCTGCAATGTAGAAGTGGTAAACGGTGCAGCCGGTGATTTCTTGACCGGACGTGTAGTAATATCTTCAATTGTAAAAGTCGATTTCTTGCATTTTTCAAGAAAAGCATTTGCCTCCTCTTTGGTCTTGAATCTTTGTCCCAGGTCGGCTCTGATTTCGGCTCCATCTGCATTATTGAATACAGCTGTCACCCGATACGATGCTTCGCTGACAAAAGCCTGCACTTCTCTTTCCCGTTCTACGATAAGACGGACAGCCACAGACTGTACACGTCCGGCAGAAAGAGCTGGTTTGATTTTCTTCCACAGGATAGGTGAAAGTTCAAAACCCACAATACGGTCGAGAATACGACGGGCCTGCTGGGCATTGACCAAATCAATATTTATATCACGAGGATTTTCGATTGCCTTTAGAATTGCATTTTTCGTAATTTCATGGAATACAATACGCTTTGTCTTCTGAGGATCCAGTTGCAACACCTCAAACAAATGCCAAGATATAGCTTCTCCTTCCCGGTCTTCATCGGATGCCAACCATACCATATCCGCTTTTTTGGCAGCAGCCTTCAGTTCTCTTACTATCTTTTCCTTATCCTCTGGAACTTCATAGAGAGGCTTAAAGTCATTCTTCACATCAATACTGAATGATTTTTGCTTCAAATCCCGAATATGTCCATAGCTGGAAAGCACTTTATAGTCACTTCCCAAAAACTTTTCTATCGTCTTTGCCTTTGCCGGAGATTCGACTATTACTAAATTATTCTGCATAATTCAATGTATTCCATAAATATTTTCCGGACAAATGTAAAAAAAAAGCAGAATCACACCATTATAATAAGGTATGTTTCTGCTTTTTTTCGTACTTTTTGTGATTTAGCGCCTATAAATAGAACTGCATATTACATCCCTGCAAGATATATTTCTTTTCATTACTGTTCCCAAAGTCCATTGATTCCATGCCATAATCAGACCTGTCTGATTTTGTATCCGACGTCGGCGATTATACATACAACGACGTCGGATATAAATTCAGCGTCGTTGACTATACAAACGACGACGACGGATATAGCCTGCACTTCATCACAATAAGCCATCCGTTCATTACTTTTTCCCTATAGTTTTCTTACAGACGAACAGATTACATTTCCTGACCCCATAAAAAACTGGCCTCGCACAAGCGAAGCCAGTTCTGAATTTCCAATTATCTTAATATTTATCGGACGACAAAACCTTCCGGTAACCTTGCATCAGAAAGCAAAACTTAATCCTCCCATTGCATAAAAGCCCTGTACGGGACATCCTACTTCTGTAACATAGTTTTTGTTCAGCAAATTATTCAGACGAACAAATACATCTACACGCTGGAACAAGCGATAATCGGCCCATAAGCTCAAATCATTCACCGGGTCTGCTTTCTTCAAAGTTCCTGCCTGACTACGTCCCTCATAACAATATTTCATTGAAGCATACAAATCAGACAAAATCTTTACCCTAGCCGAGACATTAAATTCGTAGTTGGGTTTCAACACCAATAAAGGTTCTGTCTCCTGATTCATATTCCAGTTATAATAAGTTGCCTCCACATCAAGATTTACCCAATCTTTGTAAGTATATCCAATGCGTCCTCCTGCATAAGCTGTTTTTGCCTTTGCCTGCTCCATCAAGCTGTATACAGAAAACAGTTCGTCTTTTACGATACGGTATCCTCCGAACAAATTAAATCCGAATCCGGCAACGGGAGAACCTTTCACTCCCAACCGGGCATCCAGCGGTGTATGTGTACTGCGTATCTGCTCTTCACTCATCCAGTAAGGCGACATTTCGTTCAAACGACGGAAATCACTCAAGGTCGTACCTCCAATAGCCTGTATATAGAATTTATAAGTATCAGCAAAGGTATAACCGAAATGTACATCAGGAGCGAATTTAATACCACTTCCATTCGAAGTCTGTGCATCTACATGCGCTCCAAGACGCAAGTCGATGACTTCATTATTCCATTTATAATATGGATTTACCTGAACCAAAGTATAGTCTTTCAAATCCGAATTATAGAACACATTATCCATTGCAAAATCAATGCCGACAGTATGTTCTTCCTGCAGCGTTCCCCATATCTGACCTACGGTATGTACCAAACCTTCGGTAGTACCGGGGAAATAAGGCATAGCATACTTACGTTTGAAGCTCTGAAAACCAGTCTGCAGACTGAATTGTACCGGAAGTGTTTCATCTTTCGATGTAACTTTCGCATACACATCGGCCAAAGTGAAATGCTGACTGTCGGAAGTCCAGGGTTCTCCTCCTTCATTCAAGAAAGGTAAAACGTAATTGAACACCTGAGAGCCGAAAGCTCCTCCCAACTGCATGAATACGCGGTTGAATTCGTGTTTATAATCGAGTGACACGTCTGTACGAAAAAAACGGGATTTCCAGTCTTCTTCCAGCCTTTCATATGGAATTTTTCCATTCATTCCATACAATGTTCCCATTACATTCAACTGGTCGCGTGAAGTAATATCCCACATATAACTTAACTTCACATCAGTATTATTCCGGTTTCCATAGGCTGCACGCACATATCCCTTATAAGGAGATTTTTGCTTTGCATTATATGTAATTACCGGTATCGGCTCTCCCTGCCAGCCCGATAAAGGACGTACAGCAGTAGCATAGTCGATATGCTGTTTTGCTACGGCAGGTTCTTCAACCTTCGGAAGCACATTTACCTTGAAGGCATCCATTAACTCCGGGTTATACTGATTCTCCACCACCACAGTCCGAGTGAGTGTAGAGTCTTTCGCTCCTTCTTGTGCACATAATACCGAGGTAAACAACACCCCAGCACCTGTCAATATCATTTTTATCTGATTCATTGTCTTCATTCTCCTTTGTTAAGATTAGCCAAACGTGATTCTATCATCTGGGCAATATCATCCTCTGCCTGATAATTCTGCTGTAAAGACAACAGATATTGTTTTGCCTCTAATTTGCGGTCCAGACGTACATATACATCCGAAAGCAGGATAAAGCCGCGGGCCAGCCAGTATGTATGCGGCGTGCTCACTTCAATGTATTCCAATACCTCTTTTTCTGCCTTTGCAGTTTCGCCCGCATTGAAATAAAGCTGTGCCACCAGGTATTTGGCTTCCGCTCCATACACATTACGTGTATCTTTGGCCAGCACTGTAAGGTCTTGCAATGCTTCCTTTGTTTCTCCTGCTTCCAGGAAGGCTTTTGCACGATAGTAATGAGCTTCATTGCTTAACTCCGGAGCCAGTTTACTTTCCGCCAGCAATGCCGAAGCAACGGCTATCACTTCTTTTCCATCGTTCAGCAAGTAAGCACTGCGCAAAGCACCTGTTTCTGCCGACAGTCTTTCTTCCTGAGAAACGGCACGGTCTATCATCCGTTTATACAGTTCCAATGCCCGACCGTAATCCTTTGCATCGTATGCCATCACTGCACACATGCTCATGGCCTCTCCAGAGAATTTGTTGTTCGGATATTCTATGACTTTATTTAAATGCGCTGTAGCTTCGGTCCAGTTCTTCTGGTTATAACCTATCAGTCCGAGATAATAATGTGCATCTACACTGAAAGCTCCTTCAGGGAAAGACTGCAGGTAGCGTGTAAAGCTGCTTTGAGCTTCACTGATATTACCTCGCATGTAGACTCTTTCTGCTGCGACATAAGTCAACGAATCTCTTTCGTTCACATCGAAATTCGCTCCTCCAGGTATAGATGTCGCAAATGCCATATAATCGTCTACCTTATTCAAGTCGATGTAAATAGAACGCAAGTCACGTTGTGCCAGGCGAGCCTCATCACTGCCCGGATATTTTGTGATAACAGTCTTATAAGCCTCTATTGCCGCAGCGTACTGATCGTTCTGATAATACAGAAGACCTATTTCATTGGCAGCCTTACGAGATAAAGGACTATCCGGGAAGCGTTCTACAAGGAGTTTATAGCGCTTCACTGCATTTTCACTATCTTCCAGTTGTACAAATGCGCGTCCTTGTTCATAAAGAGCATCGTCTAAATACTGTGAAGACGGATAGGCTGTTATCATCTGATTCAAAGTTTGAATCTTACCTGTATAATTACGCTGCAAGCCTTTCACAAATGCTTCCTGGAATAAGGAGTAGTCGCCCAATGAAGTATCGGTAGCAGCTGCTTTGGCATACATCTGCTGAGCAGTTTCGAAGCTACGGGCATAGAAATTACAGTCACCCAAACGGTTATACGCATCAGCCATCACTGTAGCCTGCAACGAGACTCCCGACTGTACACAACGGGCAAACCATGTTTGAGCTGAGCTATACTGTTTCTGCTTAAATGCAGTATAGCCCAAATTGTACAAAGCCAATCCATACTCTTCTGTTCTTTTGTCTTGTGCAAACTCCAGATATTGACGGAAATCGGCAGCTGCCGCTGCATACTGTTCCAGTCTGTACTTAGACTCACCTCTCCAATAATAAGCATCTGCTTTGGTTTGCTGATTATAGCGTCCCAGTTGCAAAGATTGGGAGAAACACTCTATTGCATTCTCAAAGGCAGCCTGAGCAAAAGCCTGTGTACCTAAACGGAACAGCAGTTTCTGCTTTGCTTCTAATATACGTTCACCCGGCTGACTGATTTTTGCAATCGACTTCAAGGCAGCCATATAGCTGCGAGTATTCATATAAACCTCTACAAGATAGTCGTTCACTTTGTCTGCATAAGCTGAATGAGGATATTCATTCAGAAAACGTTCAAAAACAGTCACCGATTCGGCAAAAGGAGAATAAGAGGTTTCATGGATACAAAGTGCATAGTTGTAAAGAGCCTGCTCCTTAACGGCAGCATCGTAATTGGTGGCCGAAGCCTGTTCAAAAGCCATACGAGCCTGATTACGCTCTTTCAGTTGCAAATAAGCCAATCCCATATGCAAATATGCATTCTGTGTCAACGCATCCTGCGTCGTAGTCACTTCTCCCAATCGGGCTGCCGCTTTCGAGTATACTCCTATTTGTGCATAACTCATACCCAATTCATACAAAGCCTTACGGTCGGGATTCTTCACCTCCGAGCAATATACTTCCAGATTTTGTACTGCCTGCATATAGTCTTTCATTCCATATGCCGCTTCTCCGGCAATGCGTTTCATCTGCACTGCATTGGGTTCATCCGGATACGCTTCTGCATACACTCCTGCAATGCGACGCGCCTGTTCATAATTCCCTTTTATCAGATAAATATCTGCGATATAATAAGGAGACAGTTTACGGTAATGTTCATCCGATTCTACCTCCCGGAATCCTGCCAAAGCCTCATCGTAACGTTTCTGTACGTAGTCAATATAAGCCAGATTATACACTGCATCGGCATGATACTTTTCACTGAACTCCTTCAAGATAGAAAACCACATGGAAGCTTCCTGCAAGTTACCAATCTTCTGATAGGCAGTAGCCAAACGCAGGGTACAAACATCCCGTTCTTCGTTGGAGAGCAACTCCAAATCACAGCCTTTAAAAGTAGCGATTGTTTCCAGGTATTTTTCCTGGTAAAAATAAGCCGATGCCAGCAGTGCCTGTACACGGTTTCTATGGCGTGAATCCGGATAAGTATCCAAGAACTTCTCCAACTGCTCCAGACGATCAGAAGCATTCAGTTCGTAAGCAGTACATGTCAACATATATGCGACGTCATCCGATGTATCAGCCTGTGGATTCTGTTTTACATATTGCATCAACGTCTGTTGTGCTGCAGCATAGTCGTGACGCAAAAACAACTCTTTACCGTCGTCAAACAAGCGCCGATGATCGGTCAAAGGTTCTGTCTGCTGTGCAGACACCACCAAAGGCAAGGCGCACAAACATCCGGCTATCCATTTATATTTCTTTGTATTCATCAGTATAATCTCTTTTTATTTATTTTTTATTTGCATACTCCTTCAAAAAACGGGTAACCCCTCTGCGTACCGAGTCAAGACCAAACTCTTCAGGATGAATGCTATCCAAAGGCATCCAAAAAGAATCGGCCACATCATCCATCGCACGCAGACGAGTGTCATCGGCTACCTTACATAAGAAAAATAAGTCCAGCGTATGAACCAGAAAACCAGAATACAAGTATGTATTAGGCAAAGAAAACAGATATTCAGTATCAATAACCGTCAAGCCGGTTTCTTCCATTACCTCTCTTGCTACTCCTTCCTCACCGGTTTCATTCATATCAATAAATCCTCCCGATAAATCGAGTGTACCTTTTGCCGGTTCCTTTGCTCTACGGCACACCAACAATTCATTGCGATGATTCAAAATAAATGCTACTGTAGCCGCACTCGAATTAAAATAGTAGGTAAAACCGCAGTCATCACAATGTTTTGATTTTTCATTGTGTACCTCAAAATGAGATGAACCGCATTTGGGACAATACTTAAACTGTTCTAATGGATGCATGATTCTCTATTTTATTGAAACTCAAAATTACTAATTATTTAATTAATCCCATTATATACAGATAAAAAATACACTCCGAAAACATCCATCTCTTACAGACAGGTTTTCGAAGTGTAGCAATAAAAAGTTTTTATTACCGGACCTCAGAATATGGCAAGATGCCTATTCCTATAGCAAATCAGCGTGCAGTTTCTTCTACAAACACTTTTCCATTTTTCTTCTGTATTTCAACGAGACTTCCTTTCGGATTCAAATTAAAGGGAGTAATCTCTTCGGTACGATTGTCTACCACCATCAGCATATTTTCTTCGGCAAAACGGTTGATTTGCAATTTCACCTCAGCCTCGGTCATTGTTTTGTTGAGCAACAGACTGTCGTTTACATAAACAGATAAACTGTCGCCAGAAAAGCTACCGGCCACACAGATGGTGTAGATGCCTTCAAAGACTTGTTTTCCTCCATCTTTGCGCTGAAAGCGAAAACCTAAATACAGAAACAGACAGACAATGAAAAAAACGCCAAAAGCCAAAATTCCATTGCCTACCATAAACTGTTTGTTACTATTGATACTCTTATTACTCATAGTCATTTAATTTTCAATCGTACAAATGTAGATAAAAAAAGAGGAATCATTGCGTCTCACTTCTGTATTTCAAGTAAAAAGTTTACATTTGTATATTATTGTTCTTAAAAATATTACTCGTATGAGACATTGCATTTTTCTTTTTCTCACCTTATTCTTATTTATCTCCCAAATTCATGCCGCTACTACAGACACTCTCCATATTTACAGTCCTGCTATGGACCGAAAAATTAAAGTCAATGTAGTTGTTCCCAAAGATGTGAAGCCGAACAGCCCGACCGTCTACCTCCTGCATGGATATAGTGGTAATGCCGACACATGGCTTATAATCAAACCAGAGCTAAAAGATTATGCAGACCAACACCAACTAATCATTGTCTGTCCGGATGGAGAAAACAGCTGGTATTGGGATAGTCCATTAAATCCCCGTTCACAGTTCGAAACTTTTATTTCCAAAGAATTGGTCGAATACATAGATTCCCATTACCCTACTCGCCCTACAAAATTTGCCCGTGCCATAGCCGGCCTAAGTATGGGCGGACATGGAGCCATGTGGTTGTCCATGCGTCACCCGGATGTTTTCGGTGCAGCCGGTAGTATGAGTGGCGGAGTAGACATCCGCCCTTTTCCAGATAATTGGGAAATGAAAAAGCAAATCGGTGAAAAAAGCACTTATCCAGCACTTTGGGAGCAACATACAGCCATCAATCAAATCAACCGCATCAAACCTGGTGATGTGGACATGATTATATGTTGCGGCTACGATGATTTCTTCTTTCAAGTAAACTGTAAATTTCATGAAAAGCTACTGGCTCACGGCATTCAGCATGAATTTCTGGTGAATGCAGGAGCTCACACCCCTGCTTATTGGGCACACGTAATTGATTACGAAATGCTATTTTTTATTAAGTACTTCCAAAACCATAAGCAACTTGCTTTTTCCAAAGGGAAAAACTAACTTTGTTTAAGCTTACACATTACTAAAACTACTTACATCTTATGAAAGAGTTTATAAAAATGGCTTTTGCCACAGTCGTAGGATTTCTTATCAGCGGCTTCTGTCTGATGATTTTAGGAATCATGTTCTTTGCAGCATTAGTTGCATCTACAGAAAATACAACAACTACCGTAAAAGACCGTTCGGTATTCGTTTTAGAATTAAATGGGAATGTGGCCGAACGTTATCAAACCAGTCCTTTAGACAAATTATTGGGTGAAGATTTTTCCACATATGGTTTGGATCAAATTCTAAGCTCTATCCGTAAGGCAAAAGAAAACGAGTCTATTGCGGGAATCTATATTGAAGCCGGCAATTTTGTTTGCCCTACTGCTTCACTGCAAGAAATCAGAAGAGCATTATTAGACTTTAAAGAATCAGGCAAATTCATCGTTGCTTATGGTGGGAACTACACACAAAGCACTTATTATCTGGCCAGTGTAGCAGATAATCTGGCAGTCAACCCTTCTGGTAGTATTGCCTGGCAGGGATTATCGGCACAGACTGTATTCCTTAAAGGTTTGCTGGAAAAGATTGGAGTTGAAATGCAGATTTTCCGTGTAGGTACTTATAAATCGGCTGTCGAACCATTTATCGCCCACGAAATGAGTGATGCTAACCGTAAGCAGACTGAAGTATTTATCGGATCTATATGGAATAACTTGGTAAACGATATTTCAGCCTCACGCCATATAACATCAGAAGAACTTAATGCACTGGCCGACAAGAACCTCAGTTTCTGTCCGGCACAAGAATACATCCAGACTAAACTGGCAGATAAACTGATGTATAAAGATGAAGTACTGAGTTATCTGAAAACCCTGACTGGCCGTACAGAAAAAGAAGAACTTCCTACACTGAGACTGGAAGATATGATTAATGTGCCCGAAACAGCATCAAAATCTAATCTTCACAAGGATCGTATTGCAATTTATTATGCATTTGGAGAAATAGACAACGGATCCAACACTTATGATGAAGGAATCAACTCCGAAGTTGTTATCAACGATTTACGCCGTCTGCGTGAAGACGACAAGATAAAAGCAGTTGTATTCCGTGTTAACTCTCCAGGAGGAAGTGCCTATGGTTCCGAACAAATCTGGCGTGAGATTTCATTGCTCAAAGAAGTCAAACCTGTTGTCGTTTCCATGGGCGACTATGCAGCATCCGGAGGATATTATATTTCTTGTGCAGCAAATTATATTTATGCCGAGCCCACTACCATTACCGGTTCTATCGGTATTTTTGGTATGATTCCCAATGCACAAAAATTATTAGAAGATAAACTGGGATTGAGCTTCGACGGGGTAAAGACGAATAAACTTGCCGATTTAGGCGACTTCAGCCGTCCGTTCAATCAGGAAGAATCTGCACTCGTACAACAAATGGTAAATCAGGGATATGCATTGTTTACCCAACGTTGTGCCGATGGCCGCCGGATGCCGATAGAAAAAATACAGGAAATTGCAGAAGGCAGAGTTTGGACAGGAGAAGATGCAAAGAAGCTGAATCTGGTAGACGAATTAGGAGGTATCAACCAGGCTGTTGAAAAAGCAGCATCGTTGGCAGAACTTACTGAATACAGTATTCAGAGCTATCCTGCGCAAGAAAACAAATGGTTCCGTTTGCTGGACTTGAAGTCTGACCATTACATCCAGAGTCAGATTCGTTCGGCTTTTGGTGATTTCTATCCAGGCGTACGCTTTATGCAGCAAATCAAGCACGCAGACCGTATACAGGCCCGTCTGCCATTCGAACTGAGCATTAACTAATCACATAAACACCGGAATGAAAGAAAAGTCTATTAAAATATATTATCCGTTACTTCCTCTGTCAGCCTTGTATCGTATTGGGGTAAGCATACGAAACAAGTTGTTCGACTGGGGGATACTTCATGCACAGTCTTTTCCTCTTCCGGTAATCAGTGTAGGCAACATCACAGTAGGCGGAACAGGAAAAACTCCTCATACGGAATATCTGATCCGTATGCTTGAAACAGATTATCATGTAGCCGTATTGAGCAGAGGATACAAGCGCAAATCGAAAGGTTTTATACTGGCAGAGAGTAACACTCCAATCGAACAGATTGGTGATGAACCGTTTCAGATGGCGCACAAGTTTCCTCGTATCCGTATGGCAGTAGATGCAGACCGTTGCCATGGAATCCGTTGCCTGACCGACGGACGGGTAAAACCACAGCCGGATGTTATCATTCTGGACGATGCTTTCCAGCACCGCTACGTCAAACCCGGCCTGTCTATTTTGCTGATAGACTACCATCGCCCCATTTGGAAAGATTATATGCTTCCGGCAGGAAGACTGCGAGAGCCACAATATGGAAAAAAGCGTGCAGATATTATTATTGTAAGCAAATGTCCTTTCATACTGAATGAGCAAGAACAAGCGTTACTACGACAGCAGATTGCCCCACACAAAGGTCAGGAGGTATATTTCACCACACTGGTATATGGCCAGCTGAAACCGCTTTTTGCAAAAGAAAAGCCGGAGCGTCCCCTACACAGCTTGCACAAAGAAGAACAGATACTTCTTGTTACGGGCATCGCCTCACCAGCTGCCATCATCCGTGAGCTGCACAAATATGTAAGCCAAGTGGTGCCGGTTACTTTTCCGGACCATCATCATTTCACAGCGAATGATATGGACACTATACTGCAGAACTTCCGGCAACTACCGGAGCACAACCGACTTATCATCATCACAGAGAAAGATGCCGCCCGTCTTATCGATCATCCTCTTCTTTGTGAAGAACTGAAAGCTTACATCTATGTATTGCCTGTAGAAGTAAGTTTTCTGAACGAGCAAAAACAAATGTTTCACCAAAATCTTATAAGATATGTTACAGAAAATTCAAGAAACAGCTGCATTCCTCAAAGGTAAAATGCACACTCAACCGGAAACAGCCATTATTCTGGGCACAGGATTAGGTAGTTTAGTACACGAAATCACAGATAAATACGAAATCAACTATTCAGAAATACCCAACTTCCCCGTATCAACTGTAGAAGGTCATAGTGGCAAACTTATATTCGGTAAATTGGGAGGAAAGGATATTCTTGCCATGCAGGGACGCTTCCACTACTACGAAGGTTATTCGATGAAAGAAGTAACCTTCCCGGTACGTGTAATGCGCGAATTGGGCATCAAGACCTTGTTTGTATCCAATGCTTCAGGTGGTACAAATCCCAATTTTGAAATAGGCGACCTGATGATTATTACAGACCACATCAACTTCTTCCCCGAACATCCGTTACGCGGAAAGAACATTGAATACGGTCCACGTTTCCCGGACATGAGTGAAGCTTACTCAAAAGAATTGATTGCACAAGCGCTCGAAATCGCAAAAGAGAAAGGTATCAAAGTACAACAGGGTGTATATATCGGAACACAAGGCCCGACTTTTGAAACTCCGTCGGAATATAAGATGTTCCGTATCTTGGGAGCGGATGCAGTAGGTATGTCTACCGTACCCGAAGTAATCGTTGCCAACCATTGCGGTATCCGTGTATTTGGAATTTCGGTCATCACCGATTTGGGAGTAGAAGGTAAGATTGTAGAAGTATCGCACGAAGAAGTACAGCGTGCAGCAGACGAAGCACAGCCTCGCATGACAACCATTATGAGAGAACTTATAAACAAAGCTTAATATATGCACGAAGGACAGAGAACAGAAATTTCGACTGTGGGTGAATTTGGGCTTATCAAGCACCTCACCCAAGACATCCAACTCCATAACCCGGAAACCAAGTATGGCATAGGAGATGACGCAGCTGTACTGGAGTTTTCGGACAAACAAGTACTTGTAACTACCGATCTATTGATGGAAGGAGTACATTTCGACCTTGTTTATACTCCTTTAAAACATTTGGGATACAAATCGGCTATGGTGAACCTTTCGGATATTTATGCCATGAACGGTACACCTAAACAGATTACTGTTTCACTGGCTGTATCGAAACGTTTCTGCATTGAAGACTTGGAAGAATTTTATGCCGGTCTTCGCCTGGCTTGCGAACAGCACCATGTCGACATTGTAGGAGGAGATACGACTTCATCTGTAACCGGACTTGCCATCTCGATTACTTGTATTGGTGAAGCCGACAAGAATCAGGTGGTATATCGCAACGGTGCCAAAGAAACAGATTTGATTTGTGTATCGGGCGACTTGGGTGCTGCCTACATGGGACTTCAGCTGATGGAACGTGAGAAAGCAGTATTCCAGGGAGAAAAAGATGTTCAGCCCGACTTTGCAGGAAAAGAATACTTGCTGGAACGTTTCCTGAAACCGGAAGCCCGCCGCGACATCATCGAGGAACTGGCAAAAGCAGGAATCAAACCAACTGCCATGATGGACATTTCCGACGGACTTTCTTCAGAACTGATGCACATCTGCTCGCAAAGCAAAACGGGATGCCGCGTATATGAAGAACGTATTCCTATCGACTATCAGACAGCAGTAATGGCCGAAGAGTTCAACATGAACCTAAGTACTTGTGCACTGAATGGTGGAGAAGACTACGAGTTGTTGTTTACAGTTCCACTGACCGATCACGAAAAAGTATCTGCACTCAAAGACGTGAAAGTTATTGGTCACATTACCAAACCGGAACTGGGCTGTGCACTGGTTACCCGTGATGGCAATGAACTGGAATTGAAAGCACAGGGATGGAACCCTTTAAAAGAATAACAAAAATATCCTTTCAATACGGAAAAGAGGTTTGCATAGCCATTGCAACCTCTTTTTCTTGTATTCAACACCTCGAAAGAATAAAAAAGTAATTTTTTCATCATTTTATTGTCATAAAGTTTGCAGATTAAAAAACTTTACCTACCTTTGCAACCGCAAACGAGAAACAATGGTGCCATAGCTCAGTTGGTAGAGCAAAGGACTGAAAATCCTTGTGTCCCCGGTTCGATTCCTGGTGGCACCACTTTGAAGAAAAGCAAAAGACAGTAAAATCCTGATTTCCAAGCGAAATCGGGATTTTTTGTTTTCTCCCGACACGCAAAAAACGGCAAAATATTACCGTTTGAGGTGGAGCAAAAGGTGGAGATAAAAGGTGGAGCAAAAATCTCCACCGAATTAGAGTCTTTCTCACTGATTTGCAATATTTTGCGTATCAAGAAAACGTGGTCGGTTTCCTACTTTTGTCCAAACTAAAAACTGTAGGAAAAATGAAAAGAAGTTCATTCAATGTGCTTTTCTTCTTGAAGAAGACCAAGCTGCTGAAAAACGGAGAAGCATCCGTTTGTATGCGTATCACTGTAGATGGTACGCGAGTTGAAAACAACATCCGCAAAAGCATTGACCCGTCTCTTTGGAGTCAGGCTAAGGAATCCGCCAGAGGCAAAAGCCGCAAATCATGCGACCTGAATGCCTACATCGAAAATGCGAGAATCAAGTTACATCAGATCTTTTGTGAACTGGAAGAACAGAACCAACCTATAACGGCACGTCTGTTGCAGGAAATATTTTTCGGACAGGACAAAGAACCGGAAGCGGTCCGCACCCTCATCGGTACCATGCAGGAGCACAATGACCAATGCCGTGCCCTGGTCGGGAAAGACTACGCCCTGATTACCGTTCGCCGTTATGAAAGCTGCAAGCGCTATCTTGCCGAACTTATCAGACAGAAATACGGAAAGGATGATCTGCCGCTGGCGGAAGTCAACGGTGAGCTGGTACGTGCCTTTGAATTTTATCTGAAGACGGAAAAGGAATGTCAGCAGAATACCGTTATCCGTTATATGAAATGTCTGAAGAAAATTACCAATCTGGCACTGGCCAATGAATGGATAGCCAAAGACCCGTTTATCGGTATCAAGTTCCACGAAAAAGAAGTAATCCGTGAGTTTCTTACTATGGATGAACTGCTGAGCATCTACCACAAGGAATTTTCTCTGGAGCGAATCACCGTAGTCCGTGATGTTTTTATTTTCGCCGCCTTTACCGGTCTGGCTTTCATCGACGTGCAACAACTTTCCCCTGAGCATATCGTAAAAGACAACAACGAAAACCTGTGGATCAGGAAGCCACGTCAGAAAACAAAGAACATGTGCAATATTCCGCTACTGGATATTCCTTTGGAAATCCTGAGAAAATATGCAGATTATCCTGCCTGCAAAAAGAAAGGAGTATTGCTGCCTGTCCCCTGCAATCAGAAGATGAACAGCTACCTGAAAGAGATTGCAGACCTATGCCTGATAAAGAAGAACCTGACTACACACACCGCCCGCCACTCGTACGCCACATCTGTCTGTTTGGCCAATGGGGTAAGCATTGAGAATGTAGCCAAAATGCTCGGTCACTCCAATATCAAGATGACGCAGCACTATGCAAGGGTACTCGACAGTTCCATTCTGAAAGATATGAATAATGTAAGGGATGTACTTTCAAATTGTCTGTAGCTTATGAAAAGAGAAATTATCCATATGGAGGACGGCAGAATTGTTATTCCTGCTGTCCATCCTGATAAGATTCGTATGGACGAAGCCGAACTTGTCGGCTTGTTCAATGTAGTTGCACCGACTTTAAGGGCTGCGAAAAAAAGAATATATAAACTTGGGATATTGCAACCATTCACCGCAGAACAACGTATTCCGTTAAAAGAGGGGTATCAGGTAGTCTATAACCTGGAAATGATATTTGCGCTTGCCTTTCAGATTAATACTTATCCGGCCCAACAATTACGTGAGTATATAATAAGCAGACTATTTCAATCTGAAAAGTCAATGATTATCTGCATGATGAATGGTAATCATAAGTCATATCTAAAATGCTGATAAATATTGATTTCACTATTTCATGCGGATAATAAGCCGCAAAATTTGCGGTTAATTATCCGCAAAACCGTATATTTGCAGAAAACAGTGATGCCTATGTATATACATGAA
>ERZ860445.27-NODE-27-length-129843-cov-15.947322_pt1 | contig 129843 bp, 109 predicted proteins | sample MGYA00509977_ERZ860445 | MGnify/ENA primary metagenome ERZ860445 (study PRJEB30046, sample SAMN00715233) | human gut metagenome | study: EMG produced TPA metagenomics assembly of the A metagenome-wide association study of gut microbiota in type 2... | reverse complement strand
TCTGCCGTTGGCTGGGGAGTGTCCAGAGAGGTGCAACCTCTTTGGCTTATTGGGGAATTTTCAGCGTTGCTTGCAATGCGGCTCGGAAAATTCCCTAATAAGCTATGGTATTTTCCATCGGTAAATATCCGTGCCGCTGCAAGCATCCCCTTACATTTTCAGCCCTTTCTTTTTCGGTGGCTGTATCATCCGCCTTGCGGATTGGACTTGCTTCTTCTCTTTTATCGGCTCAGCCGATTGGGACATGGGCTTGCCGCACAGGTAATCGTTCAGGTCTTTATGCCCGTTGTAGTTGTCGGAGAAGTCCCGGATACGACCGCTGAACTCTCTTGCCAATTCCAAGTAGGCATTTCTTCCTGCCTCGTCATTGTCAAGCAGGCAGTGGATGCGATTGTACCTATGCAGCACATCTATGGCTTTGGAAACATTGGCAACCGAATTGAGGATAACGTAATCCTGCCCGTCAAGGTCAGGCATGGTCGGACAGTTCCTCATCCGCAACGTGAGGAATGACAAATAGTCCATCATGCCCTCGAACACGAGACACTTCTCTCTCGGCTCTCCCTGCTGGCGTATATGGCTGATGTCTTTCGGCGCGATGCACCCCTTGAAGAAACGGTTGCGTACTTCAAATCCTCCTGCCACATTCGGGAAGCCGATGGCGAAATAGGGCTTGCCGTTATGGATGAAATGCAGTTCCTTACATTCCAGCCTTGCCAAGTCGGAGTTTATGCCCCTTTCCTGCAAATAACGGAGTAATGCAGGATGGGCAAGTTCTCCCACCTCCAAATGTTGGAAACTCGGTTCGGATGCTTGCTGGCGAAAAGAGAAAGATACGGGACGGATGTGCGGTACCCGCTCCGCTATCTTGTTGAGCAGATAAGGCACATAGTCGGTTGCGTATAGTTCCTCTGCCAATGCGATAATGTTGCCGCCTTTGCCAAGTCCGAAATCGTACCACCTGTTAAGCTCGGTGTTTACCTTGAACGAGGCATCCTTTTCCTCTCTCAACGGTGATTTGTACCAAAGGCTGTTGCCTTGTTGTTTGACGGGCGTGTAACCCAGACTTTGCAGATAGTCTGCAATGCGTATGTTCTTTACTTCCTGTATGTTCATGATTTTCCTATGGTTTGATGATGATTGTAAAACCGATGAATTGATGAATGTGTATGCCAAACTATTGGATAGCAATCTTATACGTTCTCATCATTGTTTCATCAAAGCACTTACCAAAAGAGAAAATCATCATTTGCCTTATAGTGCATGGTCTGCCTGACCCTTTTTCTCTTTTCATCAGTAAGTTGTTTTTGATGAGTGTTTGATGAGAGTACAAACCTTTATCTATCAGTGTAGTTATATACTTATTCATCATTTCATCAAAATAATCAGAGTGCAGCCAATTGTTCTCTTGTTACGGTATAGAACCGTCCGATTCTTCGTATGGGAGAATAGCGACACTCTCGGGTATAGTCCACTTGATAGGTGGTGTAAGTAAGTGTATTCGGTGCAGGGGTAAGTTTCCAACACTCCTGCAATACCTTACGGACTTGGTGTTTCTCCACCTTTACCTGTGAGTGTACCAGCAAAAGAAGAAGGTCGTTGTAACAGAACGAGAAAGTGTCCGTGCCGACACTGTCCATGATGTCAAGGATAAGTTCTTGCATCTCTATCTCCAACCGGTTGCGATTACTGCGGATAATCTTCCGCAAGGCTTCGGTTTGCAACAACGAGGGTGCAAACCACATACGGCTTTCTTTTTCGGTGGATAGCTGTCTGTGTTGCAGAAAATGGAGAAAGGCGGGTATCTCCGCTTTCAACTTTTGTAGGAAGTCAGTGTCATCGGACTGCAAGCGGTCTATCTTGCGCACCCAATAGCGTGTTTCTCCTGCATCTATGATTACAGGCAGGTACTCGTTGTTGGAGCATAGCACGAACTTGGCAAAGAACGCAATCTCGTCACGGTCTTTGCCTTTGGCTTCCACCTTATAGGATAGGGTTGTACTGAGGTTCTTCAACCTCTCGCTGTCCTCCCTGCGGTTGAGCAGCACCTCATCCACCACGATAAGGAGCTTTCCTGCCCAATCGGAATTGAACTGGCTGCGGAAATCTTCGTTGGTATTGAACGTGACATTGTTCTGAAAGAGGGCTTTCAGAAAGTTCAGGAATGTACTCTTGCCTGTGTTGCGTTCTTCAGATACCAGCAGCAGGATGGGCAGTTTCTGTACGGGTTGCAGGTAGAGCAGTTGCAGATAGTCCATCCCCAACTCGTATTGCTCCCCGAAGATGTGCCGTACCAATGATTGGATGTGAGAGAAATCCCCTTCCTTTGGTTGGTGGTCTATCGGTTCATAGAGGTTAAGAAACTTGCCGACTACGGGGCGGTAGCCGATGTGTTCGGGTATGGTGCAGAAACCGTCATACTTGGGAACGCTGCCGATGTAGTCCTTGCCATAGTCTTGGCGCAGGGTCTCGTTGTTCCAAGGGATGCGTTTCTTTACATACCCTCCGTTCAGTCTTGGCTGCTCCACAATCTTGTAGAGCGTTGTTCCCACTCGGATGAACTCTTCTTTTGCCACACTGCCATCTGATGGCGGTTTGTGGCTGTTTTGTTGTTTTTTAGCTGACATAATCAAATGGTTTTAAGATCGGAAAATACCAGCTACAAAAGTATAAGTATTTAATGGATAAGTTGTTACGCAAAATATAGCAGAATATAGAAAAAAGCCCCTCGGAACAAAAACTTTCAATGGCTGGGCAATGGAATCGGATTGAAAAGACGAAAAAACTCCCGAAAAGCGAATGGTTGGATAACGCTTTTCGGGAGAAAAAATCAGAGTATCTGTCGTATTGTTGTACTGACTTGCGGATTTAATGACTGCATTACGTCAGTCCCTCATCCCAATCTACGAGAGGTATTTGGTCTTTCCTGCATCGGCACTGCCCAGCGAAAAGAAGATGGCTTGTTTCTCTTTTCGCAAGTATAACCTTTTCAGAACGGCATTGCGCATTTGCATCGCTCCGAATGTACCGATGTGGAAAGCGAGGGCGATTATCGCTTCAAGGTTGTAAAACTCCATACCGCACTTGTCGGATAGGCGTATGGTACGCTTTATCTCGTACTCCCTTAACACGTCACTCTTGCAAAGAGCCCTTATCCCTGCCCGAATGGTCGGGGCGGTGACACCGAACAAATCCAACAACTCGGCTTCGTTCATCCAAACATTGGTTATGTCATTCGGTAAAATTACATTGCCAAACTCGTCTATTCTTATAATGTTTCTTTCCATAGTCCTATGCCATTGTTGTATTTCCAAAAGACTGGTTCAGTTTGTCACCGAACATCGTAAGGTCGTGGTCTATCTTCTGCGTTGTTATCTTCGCATAGAGTTGGGTTGTAACGATGTTCGTATGCCCCAACACACGGCTGACACTTTCAATCGGCATACCTTTACTTAGTGCGAGGGTGGCGAACCCATGCCTTGCACAATGGAATGAGATGTCCTTTGTGATTCCGCACTCTTTTATCATCTTTTTCAATGGCTTGCATATAGACCAATAGTTCAGATTCGGGAAAATAGACTTGTCCGTTTGAAATTCCTCGTAACGCCTGATAATCTGCAAAGGGATGTCAAGCAGTTTCACTTGGAACGGAACTTTGGTCTTGTGCCGTTTGGATAATATCCACTTCTCACCGTTCACCTCCACTATATCATCAGTAGTCAGTTCCTTAACGTCCACGAATGAAAGTGCGGTGAAGCTGGCGAAAACAAAGATGTCACGGATGTAGGAAAGTTTGGCATCCGCAAATTCGTGTGTCATCAATGTTTTCAGTTCTTCTTCCGTCAGATACTCACGTTCCTTGATGTTCGGACTGATATGGAATTGCGCAAACGGATTTCTCGGTATAAGTCCGTTGAAGTGCGCACGCATGACCACACCTTTCAGCCACATGCAGTTAGTCCAGATGCTGCCGTTCTGCAATCCTCTGTCGGTGGAAAGGAAAACGGCAAACTCCTTGATGAAGTCGGGTGTCAGTTCAAGCATAGACAGGTCGCTTCGCTTGTAGTTCGCCTTGATGAATGCCGCCACATGGTTTCTTGCACGAACCCTTGCCATGTAAGTTCCTTTTACACGGTCAGTACCCACACGCTTTTGAAATGTGGCATTGTCCTTGTCAAACGCTCCGAGCAATGTCTCATACTCGCAGCCGATTCCTTGATAGGCATTGCGCACCATTTCCGCCGTAACATACGCTTCACGGTCTGAAATGCGCTGGTAATGCTTGATGATTTGTGCCTTGATGTTATCTAAGGCGTGGTTGATGTCCCTTGCTTCAATGCTCTTGCCTTTGGCTCGGTTGCCTTTCGCATCCCAAAGCGTTTTCGGGATGGTCTGCTTGCAACTGAACTGCGCCACAGAACCGTTGATTGTCACTCGTCCCATGATGGGGACAATACCGTTTCTCTCCTTGCTGCCGTTCACGTAGAACAGCACTTTGAATGTACTTCTTGCCATACTCGTTTTTTGTTTGCAAAGTTAAATATCAACGAGTTAAACCTTGATACGCAAAACGGTGACAAACGGTGCAATAGCGTCCTACATGTGTTAAATCTTACATCTTCTTGGGTAATGATTTGCAAACCGTTCTCCTGCTATATTCTGCTTTTCTTTGCATTTTCCGCTTTTTCGATTTGTTCTCATCTGACACCGTAACGACTTTGATGTTAAGTCATTTAGCGTCATTTCTCCCATTTCCCGAGGTTATTCCAGCATTTATTCGTATCTTTGACTAAAACCCTTAATATTTGTTTGATATGGAAATCTTTCAGGTTTTGGTTGTAGTGGCAATGATTGCTATTGCTGTTTGGCAAAAAAGTAGAGAGAAAAGGGTGAAACGCATGCAAATTCGTAAGCAACAGTTAAAGAAAAAACTGGATGCACATCTGACTGTTGTACCTCCTCCTATACCTGTGGAGGCAAGGACAAAAAAGAAAGAAGAATTACGAAAACCGATTGAGCAAGCATCCACCTCTCCTCTTCCTTCTCAATCAGCTGTTCATGAAACCCGGACGTCCTCTGTCAGACTGAATACGCGAGAAGAAGCGCGTCGTGCTTTTATCTATTCTGAAATTTTTAGCAGAAAGTATGAATAGTATGGCAGACCTGCTGAATTTTTTCTATTTTTGAATTTGATAACCGAACTTTTTTAATACTAACGATAAACACTGAATAAAATGAGTTTTACTTTTATGTCGGCAGCCGAAGCTGCAAGCCTTATAAAAGACGGAGAGATTCTGGGATTGAGTGGTTTTACCCCTGCAGGTACTCCGAAAGCTGTTGTTTCAGAATTGGCAAAGATAGCTGAAGAAAAACACGCACGTGGTGAACAGTTCCAGGTAGGAATTATTACAGGAGCTTCTACAGGAGATTCTTGTGACGGTGCATTGACCCGTGCAAAGGCTATTAGTTTCCGAGCTCCTTATACCACTAATACAGACTTCCGTAAAGCTGTAAACAATGGAGAAATCCGTTATACAGATATTCATCTTTCACAATTAGCTCAACGCTTGCGCTCGGGTTTTCTTGGTCATGTAAGTACCGCAATTATTGAAGCTTGCGAAATCACGGATGATGGTCGTATTTACTTGACAGCCGGTGTAGGTGTTACTCCTACTGTTGCTCGTCTGGCTGACCGGATAATTGTGGAGTTGAATGCAGCCCATAGTAAGAATCTGATTGGTATGCACGACTTATATGAGATGGAACGTCCTCCCTATCGTCGTCCGATTCCAATTGTACGTCCCAGCGACCGTATAGGTCTTCCTTATATCCAAGTGGACCCTTCGAAGATAGTTGGTGTAGTTGAAGTAAATATACCGGATGAAGCTCGTGGCTTCCACGATTCAGATCCTGTAACCGATAAGATTGGTCAGAATGTTGCAGAGTTTTTGGCGGCAGATATGAGAAGAGGTGTAATTCCTTCTACTTTCCTTCCGTTGCAATCAGGTGTGGGTAATATTGCCAATGCAGTATTAAGTGCTCTGGGTAAAGATTCCAGCATTCCGCCGTTCGAAATGTATACTGAGGTTATTCAGAATTCAGTAATCAAGCTGATAAAAGAAGGTCGCATCAAGTTTGGAAGTACCTGTTCTTTGAGTGTGACCAATGATTGTTTGCAGGATATTTATGATAACATGGACTTCTTCCGCCACAAATTGATTCTACGTCCTTCCGAAATCTCCAATTGTCCGGAAGTTGTCCGTCGAATCGGTGTCATTACAATGAATACTGCAATTGAAGCAGATATTTATGGTAATGTGAACTCAACTCATATTTGCGGAACGAAGATGATGAATGGAATTGGCGGCTCTGGTGATTTTACCCGCAGTGCATACATTTCTATATTCTCTTGTCCGTCTACAGCTAAAGGAGGATGTATCAGCTCTATCGTACCTATGGTATCTCATCAGGATCATAGTGAACATTCTGTTAATGTGATTGTCACAGAACAAGGTGTTGCCGATTTGCGTGGTAAAAGCCCTATGGAACGTGCCAAAACTGTTATTGAGAATTGTGCTCACCCCGACTATAAACAGCTATTGTGGGATTATCTCAAGATCTCTACCAAAGGACAGACTTCTCATTATTTGCCTGCTGTATTGGGTATGCATCAAGTATTTATGGAGAAAGGTGATATGCGTTTGACTAACTGGGCTGATTTCGTGAAATAAGTGAAAATATAAATACAATTTATCCTATTGTATCGAGCATTAAAATAGCTTGGTACAATAGGATATTTTTTGTCTAAATTCCGGTTATTAGTTATCTGTTCCGGTTGTTTCTTTTTCAAGAAATGCAGCCGCTTCTGCTTCTGCAATAATGCGTTCGTGGTCTTCATATTTTTCAGAAATAGTTTCTTCCTGTATGAAAGACTCTTTTAGCTCATCAATCGGTGCCGGATGCTTCTCTTCTTCTGTATTTGTCGGATTTTCAGCTTTTTCACGTTCTGCTTTTGCTGCAAAAATGATATCAATAAATTGCGGATCATTTTTGATTTTGTTCAGTGTTTCGTGAGCAGCCTCCTGTTGTGATTCTTTTTTAGAGTATCCTTTACCTTTTCCAGCAGCTATATTTTCAACCAATATTTGCGATTCGAAAACAGGATTCTGATCTTCATCGTGAGATTGTTCAAGTAATTCGAAGCTGATTTCAAATTTGTTTTTCTGACTCCATTCTATCAGTTTCGATTTAAAGTTCACCTCTTTGCGTGAGATTTTCTCCAAATTCAAATATTGTTTGATAATACGCTCTTCCATGAACATTTTGCAGGCACCGTAGCCTCGGTCCAAATAAATAGCTCCTATCAAAGCTTCGAATGCATTCCCGCACATATAACTGTTGTGCGACGACTGTTTCGTAGTGTATTTTATTAGCTTATCCAGACCTATTTGCTTACCGATGTGGTTCAGAGTTTCTCGCTGTACTATTTTAGAACGTGTATTTGTAAGAAATCCTTCCCGTTTTCCCTCAAAACGTTTGTAAACAATATCTGCTACAACTGCATCCAAAATAGCATCTCCCAGAAATTCCAGTCGTTCGTTATTCAACAAGCGTCCCTTCCCTGCTTTGATAGAAGAAGACTTATGTAGCAGAGCTTGTTGATAAATGCTAATGTTGTGTGGATAAAATCCAAGTATTCTATAAAAACAAAGATAAGGCTCCTTATCCTTTCGGAAGAGGAGTCTTATCTTATCTGTTATATTGCTAAACACAGTTTATTCAGTGTATTTTTTTACGATTACACATGCATTGTGTCCACCAAAACCAAATGTATTACTTAACGCAGCACGAACGGTACGTTTTTGTGCCTTGTTGAAAGTGAAGTTCAGGTTGTAATCGATTTGTTCATCGTTGTCACCTTCTTCGTGGTTAATAGTAGGAGGAACAATGTCGTTCTTAACAGACAATACGCTAGCAATTGCTTCTACTGCACCAGCAGCTCCAAGCAAGTGTCCAGTCATAGATTTGGTAGAGCTGATATTCAGTTTGTAAGCATGTTCTCCAAACAAAGCCTGGATTGCTTTTACTTCTGAAATGTCTCCTACCGGTGTAGAAGTACCGTGTACATTGATGTAGTCGATATCCTCCGGTTGCATACCTGCATCTTCGAGCGCATTTGTCATAACCAGTTTCGCACCCAGACCTTCAGGATGAGAGGCTGTTATATGATAAGCGTCGGCTGATGCACCTGTTCCGGCCAGTTCGGCATAAATCTTAGCACCACGGGCTTTTGCATGTTCCAGTTCTTCCAAAATCAAACATCCGGCACCTTCACCCATTACGAAACCGTCGCGGCTTGCGCTGAACGGACGTGAAGCGTGGCTTGGATCGTCATTTCGGGTAGACAGTGCATTCATTGCGTTGAAGCCACCTACACCAGCAGGGTAGATTGTTGCTTCAGCACCTCCAGCCACAATCATGTTTGCTTTTCCCAAGCGAATCAAGTTGAATGCTTCACCGATAGCGTTTGATGAAGAAGCACAAGCAGAAGTGGTAGTGAAGTTAGGACCGTGAAATCCATAAATCATAGAGATGTGTCCTGATGCAATGTCTGCAATCATTTTCGGGATAAAGAATGGGTTGAAACGTGGGCCAATAGTATCTTTGGTCTGTGCGTAGTTTAAAACTTCTTCTTCGAAAGTATGAAGTCCACCGATTCCTACTCCGAAAATTACTCCGATTTTGTTTAAATCTTCTTTTTCGACGTCAATGTTGGCATCAGCTACAGCTTCTTTGGCAGCAGTGATGGCATACTGAGTATAAAGATCCATCTTACGAGCCTCTTTGCGGTCGATAAAATCGGTCGCATTGAAGTTCTTTACCTCACAAGCAAACTGAGTCTTGAACTTGCTGGCGTCGAAATGAGTAATAGGTCCCGCTCCGCTTACTCCGTTAATCAGGTTGTTCCAGAATTCAGGAACAGTATTACCTACAGGAGTCAATGCACCGAGACCTGTTACTACAACTCTTTTTAATTCCATAAGAAGAATTAATTATTTTGCGTTAGCTTCGATGTAAGAGATAGCGTCGCCTACAGTCTGGATTTTTTCTGCCTGATCATCTGGAATAGAGATACCGAATTCTTTTTCGAATTCCATGATCAATTCTACTGTATCCAAAGAGTCAGCACCCAGGTCGTTAGTGAAGCTTGCAGTTGTTGTTACTTCTGATTCTTCTACGCCTAATTTATCAACAATAATCTTCTGTACTTTTGATGCGATTTCAGACATAATTTTAAAATTTTAAGTTTATAAATAGAATAAATTGTTTACTTTTCGGTGCAAAGGTGTGAATATTTCTTGTTCTATACAAATATTCCGGCAAATAAATGCATATTCTTTGCACATTTTTATATATTATGTGCATGAAAAACCATTTTAGAGTGACTATGAATTAGTTCTCTCCAAAATTAGCTTCTATTGTATCCAGAATCTGATTCAGACTTTCAAGAGTTTCAGCACGTAACATGGCAATCCGTGTTTCTTTAAAGTTCGGTATTCCCTTAAAAAGAGGGGAGGCCGCCAAGTGTCGTCGTACATGTAAAATACCCCGGCGTTCATCAAGCAAGTTTACACTGTCTTGCACCTCCCGTCGCAGGACATCCATTCTCCATTTGAAGGAGAGGGGAGGAAGTTCTTCTCCAGTATTCAGATAGTGTTTTACTTCTTTAAAAATCCAGGGGCGTCCAAAACTTCCGCGTCCTATCATGATGGCATCTACTCCGTATTTGTCGAAACACTCTTTGGCGCGTTGGGGAGTAGTGACATCTCCGTTTCCGATGATAGGAATACGCATCCGAGGATTATTTTTTACTTCTCCAATTAGTGTCCAGTCTGCTTCTCCGGTATACATTTGCGCACGGGTACGTCCGTGTATGGTAAGTGCTTCGATTCCACAGTCCTGTAGCTGTTCTGCCAAGTCGACAATAATTTTATGCTCGGCATCCCATCCCAAACGAGTCTTGACTGTGACCGGAATCTTTACAGCATTTACGACAGCTCGGGTAATTTCCAGCATTTTAGGTACATTTTGCAGCATGCCAGATCCGGCTCCTTTACCTGCTACTCGTTTTACAGGACAGCCAAAGTTTAAGTCCAGAATATCTGGCTGTGCCTGTTCTACGATACGTGCAGCCTCTACCATGGTTTCTGTATCTTTTCCGTATATCTGTATTGCAACCGGACGTTCTGCATCGCTGATGTTCAGTTTTAGCATCGTTTTCCCAACGGAACGGATCAGTGCATCGCTCGATACAAATTCTGTATATACCATATCGGCTCCGAATTCCTTACACAATAGTCGGAAAGCCGGATCGGTTACATCTTCCATTGGAGCCAATAGTACAGGCTTTTCTCCTAAATCTATGTTTCTAATCTTCATATTGACATGCTTTTAGGCTGCAAAGTTAATAAAAATCTGCATGAGTTGATGATGGTTGGGGTAGGAGCAGTCAGTGTAGAAGGAATGATAAGTATATTGAAGTAAGGTAAGGAGGTAAATAAAAAACTCCCAGACGAATATTATTTTCGTCTGGGAGCAGTTATGTTAGTTCTTTTATGCGCACCTTAATTATAAAGTGGAAGCATGGGATGTTCTGTATACAAGTTTGCGTTTTGCAATTCTTCCTGTTCAGGAATTCGGAACAGGTAGTATTTACTGTTTGGCTCAAACTCAGAACCATCAGGGAATACTGTTCTGGATGCAATATGTCCTTGAAGCAGCGTACATCTTTCTTTCTTATAGCTTTCAGGTTTGTCATCAGCATAAGTCAGTTCGCCATTTTCGTCCAAAATAGGAATATTAGAGTTGCTACCATCCGGATTTAGGATACATTCTACGTAGTGACTCCAGTTTTTACGTTCCAGACTCTTTTGGTTACGAATCAAATCTGTCAGTGAGAATCCTTCTCCCCATAACTCTTTACGGCGTTCCAACCAAATTTCTTCTCTCAGTTCATCGCCTGTAGCAGTAACTTCTGCTGCTGTATTGCCGGCTTTCAATCGTGCCTGACGTAATTCTTTCAGTAAGCTCTGTGCTTCTCCTTCTTTGCCTGGCAGGTAAGTTGCGGCCTCTGCTTTAATAAGGAACATTTCTGCTACACGCATCAGAATAATGTCTCCCAATCCGTTGTTGATATCCGCAAATTTAAACTTATAATTCAACATAGTCCATTCGCCGTAACCAGCGTTAGCTCCCCAACGGAATAAATCTTTACGATAGTCATTATCTTCAAATTTTTCCTTGAAAAACGGATCTACATTAAAGCAACTGTAATAAGAGCCTTCGGTTGTACAATCTTTGAAGTTGAAATTGTAGGCAGCCAGATTGTCTTCCAGTGTAGAAGAAAATCCCCACATCCATTCTTCGTTGGTTGCATCATTGAATCCGCTCTTGAATTCTTCTTCCGACATCAGGTATTTACCTTTGGCTGTCATAGCTTCGTCTGCATAGTTGTAGGCAGCTTGCCATTCTCCTGCATATAAGTTAGTACGTGCCAATAACCCTTTTACCACAGTTTTATCAATACGGTATTGGTCAGTTGCGTTAATACCTCTATTATAGTTGTCCGGAATTAAAGAATAGGCATCTCCTAAGTCGGTTAAAGAGCGCTGGAATACATCTTTTACAGTGGATGCAGGCTTACCGGTCAATGCCATATTCAGGTCTGTCGGCTCTGTGTAGATAGGTACACAAGCGTTGTTGGCATACTTTTCATTACCCACTCCAAAAGAATAGTGAGTAGCCAGAAGCATATATACATAACCGCGGGTAGCCAAAGCCTGACCTTTGATGATGTTTTTGTCTTCTTCACTTCCTTCGGCCTGGTCAATGTATGCAATGATGTTGTTGCAGTTGTTTATGGCATCGTAAAACAAATCCCATGCCATATCGTTGATTTCTCCACGTCCGTAGCCGTTGGTAAGACTGTAGCTTGAGCTATATCCGTAGCTGGTTGTTCTTACTACATCCGATCCGGCAAAATCATCATTCATCATAATAGAGCCTAATCCGATAGATGCGTAGGTGGAACCGTTTGTAAAAAGAGAGCTCCATGTACCGTTTAGCACACTTTCGCAACGTGCTGTAGTTTTAAATGCGTCTTCAGAAGGAAGGTAGTTGGTGGGGGTGGTATCCAGATCGCAAGATGCCATACTGCATGCGAGTAATATTCCCCAGGTTATATTTTTATAACTGAATTTCATATTTTAAGAATTAAATTAAAGTGTTACATTAATACCGAATGAGAAAGTTTTCATGGCAGGGTAGCGGAATGAAACAGAACCACTGATAGGCTGTTCCGGATCAAGACCTTGCTGGTGACTGAATGTCAGCAGGTTTTCACCTTGCAAGAAGACGCTTGCTTCTTTCAGTGAAGCTACGTGTATCCATTTTTTCGGTAATGTATAACTTAATGTCACAGTTTTTAAACGTAAGAATGAACGGTCTACCAACCAACGGCTTGAACCACTGGTGAAGTAGTCTGTCTGGTTATAAGACAGTTTGGGGACATCTGTAATATCACCCGGCTTTTGCCAGCGTTCCAGCATTTCTTCGCTCAGTGAGCTACCGTTACCTCCTGATGTGCTCATCATCATCACATAGTCGTTGTTGTATAACTTACCACCAATTGCATAAGAGAACAACATCGATAAGGATACATTTTTCCAAGTCAAATCAGACTGGAAACCTCCTGTCAGTGTCGGCAGTGAACTTCCCAACTTCACCTTATCGTTTGAATTCAGAGAAGAGTAGTCGCTTGTAGGTACTCGGCTTCCGTCTTCTTGTGTCTTATACCATTGTGGCGCACCTGTTTCAGGATTAACTCCTGCCCATTCATACATCCAATAGTCGTACAAAGAACCGCCTTTTACCCATTTCTTCGAACCGTTCCACATAACATCTGTAGGAAGTTCTACAATTTCATTTTTATAGGTAGTTGCATTTACACTTAATTTCCATGTCCAGTCTTTGGTCAGAATAGGAGTACCGCTGATTGTGAATTCCCAACCATAGTTTTTCAGCTTACCGATGTTGGCATCAATACTAGAAAATCCGCTTGATGGAATCAGGTCGCGTGAGAACAGCAAATCTTTAGATGAACGCTGGAAGTATTCGATAGTACCGTTCAAGCGGTTGTTCCAGAATCCGAAATCCAAACCGATATTCAGGTTTAAGTTAGTTTCCCAAGTCAAGTTAGGAGTAGCCAGACGATAAGCTGTCAATGCAGGGTTTCCAAACAGGCTTCCCATACCATACAAAGCCTGATATGCATAGTAACCTACATTATCATTACCTTGTGCACCATAGCTGGCACGCAAAGTCAAGTTTGTCAACCAGTCATTTGCTGCTGATTCGAGGAATTTTTCGCGTACGATTTTCCAAGAAGCACCAAAAGACCAGAATGTTCCCCAGCGATGATCTGGATGGAAACGAGAAGAACCGTCTGTACGTACAGAAGTTGATGCAAAATATTTTCCTTGGTATGAGTATTCTGCACTACCAAAATAACTCAATAATTTGTACTGGTCGCTGTAACCAGAGAAACTGTTCAGTGTAGAAGCAGCATCGGGTTCAAAATATCCGTCGGTAATTACACCCGAACGTGAACCGCCGAAGCTGGATGTATTGTATTCATAATACTCCTGACCCAACATTACACGTACATCGTGTGCATCGTTGAATGTATGATTCCAGTTTACTACATTGTTGAATGTCATACCGGTAGTACGGTCGTTTTCTTTCTGTACACTTCCTATCAAAGGTTGTTTACCATAAGTCGGGTTGTCGTAGAAATGAGTAAAGCGACTGTTGTAGTCTAAGTTTACAGACATCTTGTAGCTCAGTCCTTCAATCGGAGTAATCTGTAAAAATCCACGTACAGATGCAGCGTCACGTTTGTATTCTTTTTTGTCATAGTACATAGACTGTGCAAAGTTCTGTCCGTTGTAAGAACCTTTACGATAGGTACCGTAATCATAGATCCGGTTACCGTTTTCATCCAGAATATATTCTCCTGTATCCATATTACGTTCGTAAACAGGATAGAATGAAGGTATATCACGAGCAGCCAATACAACGTTGCCAATAGCTGTATCATCCTGTTTCGGATAATTTTGGATTGAGTGGCTTGCTGATACGTTCAAACCTACTTGCAACCAATCACGTAAATCAGTGGTAATATTGGTTCTTAAGTTGTAACGTTTAAATCCAGAACAGATATAAGCACCTTGATCGTCCAAATAACCCAATGAGAAATAGTATTTGGTTTTCTCGCTACCGCCAGACACACTGGCATTCAAATCTGCATAATGTGCATCTTGTGTCAATGCATCTTCCCAACTGTCGTCCCAGAGAGGAGTGGCTCCTTCTACCAAGTTTCCGTACTGGTCAATGGGTTGAGGGTATTTGCTACCATAAGGGTTGATACCCAGTCCGCCAGTACCGGTAGTAGTCAAGACAGCTGAGGCTGCTTTTCCGGCATCTTCAGCGCTCATTGCATTTTTTCCGGTCATATAGCTGTTGCGGAGTGCTTCCCATTGCAGTTTGAAGTAGTCGTTTGTACTTAACTGATTATAATCGCTGACAGCACGGCTTGAAAAACCATATTTAGCAGATAACTGGATGGTTGGTGCAGAACCGGTTTGTCCTTGCTTGGTTGTAATCATAATTACACCATTGGCTGCACGAGAACCGTACAGTGAAGCTGCTGCTGCATCTTTCAGTACAGTGACAGAAGCAATGTCTTGTGATGAAATAGAAGACAATTTTCCATCGTAAGGAACTCCGTCAACTACATACAAAGGAGTTTGTGAAGCATTTACAGATCCTACACCACGAATATAGATATCTGCATCTTCACCCGGTTGGCCGCTGGTAGAGAATGACTGCAAACCGGCTACGGTTCCCTGCAATGCTTTAGAAACGCTGGCTACCTGTGATGAGGCCACAATTTTTTTGTCAATTACACTGGCTGAACCTGTAAAGGTAGACTTCTTTGCAGTACCATAAGGCACGGCAATCACTACTTCTTCCATCGCAATAGATGATTCTTCCAGATTTACGTTGATTACTTTTTGGCCTTTGATGGGAACTTCTACAGTTTCATAGCCAATAAATGAAAAAACTAATGTGCTTTTAGCGTCTACTTGCAAGGAGTATCCTCCGTCGATAGAGGTAATGGTACCTTGGGTTCCTCCTTTTACCGCTACTGTTACACCCGGCATCTCTTCGCCGTTGGCTGTAACTTTACCGTTCACAGTAATGTTCTGTGCGTAAGTCGTTATGCAGATTAGCATACTGCATAATAGGGATAAAAACTTACTCATAAAATCTCTCTTAATTAAAGTTTACTTAGATTTATAATTAAACAACTCTCTGTTTTTTTATTCATCAGGGTATTGATTCGCATCAATATTTTTCAAAGTATTTAAAATTTTTATATACTTCTTCTTTATCGGGGTGCAAAAATATAAAATTTTTAATTAAAAAGTAATAAAGAGTAAAAAAAATCGTCGTTTTTCTTACTATCTGTATGAATAATTATTTATTATTCTGTTTGCTGAAGGAGAAAAAGAGAGGGGGGAAGGGGTGTTTGTACAAGCTTTTTCTGTGGTTCCCGGAAAAATCGTTACCTTTGTAGCGTAAATCAATAAGAAGCGATGAATTATTCAATAAAGGATTTTGAAATCATGGCACCAGTGGGTTCTCGTGAATCTTTGGCTGCTGCTATTCATGCTGGAGCAGACTCTATCTATTTTGGTATCGAAAGTCTGAACATGCGTGCGCGTTCGGCAAGTACGTTTACTATCGATGATTTGCGCGAAATTGCACAGATCTGCGATGAAAATGGAGTGAAGAGTTATCTTACTATTAATACGATTATTTACGACGAAGATATCACTTTGATGCGCAAGATTGTCGATGCGGCAAAAGAAGCAGGTATCAGTGCGGTAATTGCTGCCGATGTAGCAGTAATGGCCTACTGCAATAAAGTAGGCCAGGAGGTGCATCTTTCTACACAGCTCAACATCAGCAATGCGGAAGCCTTGAAGTTTTATGCACAGTTTGCCGATGTCGTGGTATTGGCTCGTGAACTGAATCTGAAGCAGGTACGCAAGATATACGATGCCATTCAGGAACAAGGTATCAAAGGACCGATGGGAGAGCCGGTACGCATTGAAATGTTCTGTCACGGTGCTTTGTGTATGGCTGTATCGGGCAAGTGTTATCTGAGTCTGAATGAACTGAATGCATCTGCCAATCGCGGAGCTTGCATGCAGGTCTGCCGTCGTTCGTATATAGTGAAAGACAAGGAGAGCGATATCGAACTGGAAGTGGACAATCAGTATATCATGTCACCTAAAGACCTGAAGACCATTCATTTTATGGATGAAATGATTGAGGCAGGTGTACGGGTGTTCAAGATAGAAGGACGTGCACGTGGACCAGAGTATGTACGTACTGTAGTGGAGTGTTACAAGGAAGCTATTCAGTCTTACCTGGATGGAACTTTTACCGAAGAGAAGAAGGCAGATTGGGATACTCGCTTGAAGACTGTGTTCAACCGTGGATTCTGGAACGGATATTATTTGGGACAGCGTTTGGGAGAGTGGAGCCGTAATTACGGTTCGGAAGCTACAGAACGTAAAGTTTATGCCGGAAAAGGTATCAAATACTTCTCCAATATCGGCGTGGCAGAGTTCCTGATTGAAGCCAGTGAAATCAAGGTTGGCGACAAGTTGCTGATTACAGGACCTACTACAGGAGCAATGTATGTAACGTTGGAAGAGGCTCGTGTCAATCTGAAACCGGTAGATGTAGTGAAGAAGGGGGTACATGTATCGTTTAAAGTACCGGAACGGGTACGTCCGAGCGATAAACTGTACCGTATTGTACCGGCAGAAGAATTAAAGAAACATTGAAATACAGATAGGGTAGTTGGTATATAAAGCACTTGCGATGAGTGGAGTATACCGATTTCTCTGATTACGTTCTATATTCGACGCCGTCGATTGTAGATTCAGCATCGCCGAATGTAAAGCCGGCGTCGCTGATTATACGGTCGACGACGTCGTTTTTATTTTATCGGCAAAAAGATGTGTTTTTGTGTCTGATGGAGTGGAACTTATTAAAGAGTCGTGGAGAAGATAAAGAAAATATTGCAAAAAAGTGTATGTATATAAATGGGAGGTATCTTTTTGAGTGATTTATTCCCTTTTTATTTGCTTTCTATCAATGTGTAGTCTAAATTCGCATGAATTTAATGCAATGATAGAATGAAGATTTTATTTTTGATGGTAGGAATTGCACTGGCTTTCCTGCCGTTGCAAGCACAAGAAGTCAGAGGAAAACTATTGGACGAGAATGATCGGCCACTTCCTTATGCAAATGTAGTTTTACTGACACGACAAGACTCGGCTTTTGTTGCTGGAACCGTAACTGATGAGGAAGGAGCCTTTGCCTTTGATGCGCTTTCGATCGGAGGAAATCTGCTGAAAGTTTCATCGGTAGGGTATCAGACTGTGTATCGTATGTGTGAGAAGGGGAATGGTACAGGCAATCTGCTGATTGCAATGCAGCCTGATGCTGTGCAGTTGCAGGAAACGGTGGTTACTGCCCGCCGTCCTACGTATAGAATGAAGGGGAACAGTCTCGTTACCAGTGTATCAAACTCTTTGCTCAGTACCTTAGGCAGTGCTGGAGAAGTCTTGGCGCATGTACCGTTTGTACAGGCAAAAGACGATGGCTATACGGTGTTCGGGAAGGGAACTCCTCTGATTTACTTGAACGGACGTCAGGTGCGCGACCTGACCGAACTCGACCGCCTTGATGCCAAAGACATACAGAGCGTAGAGGTCATTACCAATCCGGGGGCAGAGTATGATGTAACCGTGAAGTCGGTCATTAAGATTAAGACCGTGAAGCCGAAAGGAGAGGGAGTCGGTGCCAATGTATGGGCCAATGCCGGACAAAGTAAATATCACTTCAGTCATGCCGAACGAGTGGATTTGAATTATCGCAAAGGGGGGCTTGATGTGTTTGGAGGGGCGTATTATTCGCACAGCGGGACGCATCTTGACCAGTCGAACCGTACGCATGTGGAAAGTGAAAACTTGTGGGAACAGACTTCCGATATGATCTTGGCGGGTACACGCCAGTATCTTACCGCGAACGGAGGATTCAACTACATGATTAACGAAAACCATTCTTTCGGAGGTAAGTATCAGTTCTCACGCAATCCTAACAGTAAGCCTACCATTTCTTCCAATTACGAAATCTACCGGGACGGAGATTGGTTCGACCGTTCGTCTTACGACCAGCGTTGGAGTAATCAGAGTGATGACCATCGGCTGAACGTGTATTACGTAGGTACGGCGGGCAAACTGAATATTGATTTTAATGCCGACTATTACAAAGGAGGGGAGCACAACACCCAGTACAACCAAGAGCAGAACGAGGTGCAGGACGACCGCGTGGTAACGACCGACAACCGGGTGAACTCCGACTTGTATGCAGCGAAATTGGTTCTGTCTCATCCGTTGGGTAGCGGCGAGCTGAAGGGAGGAGCGGAGTACAGCCATACGGAGCGTTCGGACTGGTATCTCAATCCCGAAGGTTATCTGCCCGACAGCGATACGCGCAATCAGGAAGAAAAGGTAGCCGCTTTTGCCGAATATGCTTTCTCTGTGGGCAAGGTGCAGATGGTGGCAGGGCTTCGCTACGAACATGTGGTGTCTGATTACTTCGACAAAGGAGTGCGGATTGATGAGCAGAGCCGTACGTACGACAATCTGTTGCCCAACGTGTCCTTGTCGTTTCCTGTCCGGAATACACAGTGGTCGCTCAGTTATACGGCTAAGACACGCCGTCCGGCTTATTACGAGTTGCGTAGCAACCTTCAGTACGACGACCGCTTTACCTACGAGGGAGGCAACCCGCTACTGAAGCCTGAAACCATACACGATGTAACCTTGATGGGAAATTATCGCTGGATTCAGTTCATGGCAAGTTATATTTACCGAAAGGATGCCATCGAGGGTACGTCGTTTATCTATGAAAAAGACCCTTCGGTTTCTATCTTTACCAATATCAATTACGACAGGAAAGAGGAGTTGAACCTCTCACTCATCTTATCTCCAAAATTCGGGTTCTATGAACCTACTCTGAGCCTGATGTATCAGCAACAGTTCTTTCGAGTAGAAGCGATGGGAGAATACCGTAATTTGAACAATCCGATGGGAGTGTTCTCGCTGGACAATAACTTCCGTTTCGGGAAAGGATGGACAGCAAATGTAATGGGAGTGTATTCAACGCGTGGAGAGAGTTCGGTGATTGTACTCAAACCGAATGGTTATGTAGACTTAAGTGTGAATAAAAGCCTGCTGGACGACCGTCTGAACCTGCGTCTGAAAGCGGCCGACTTGTTTAATTCGCGCGAGGAGTCTTATCTTATTTACGGTCCTCACATGTGGTTTGACAAGACTGCCAAGCTGAATTTGCGCAGCGTGAGCCTGACCGTACAATACCGTTTCAATGCATCGAAGAGCAAATACAAAGGAACGGGTGCAGCCAACGACGAGCTGAACCGTTTGTAAGATTGTATCGGAATCTGGGTAGGGTTCTTTTGTAAATAGGAATTAATCGGTATCTTCGTACCGGTTAATTCCTATTTGTTTTATGAAAAAACTGTTCACGTTAATCGTTAGTCTCTGGGTATGTAGCTTGGCAGCATGGGCACAGGAAAGTATACCGCAGGTTATTCCTGCATTACAGAATTGGAAAGGATATTCAGGAAGACTGGTTTTGCCGGGGGAGGGGCGGATTGTCATCGAGCCATCGGCAGAAGCACAACTTGGTGAGGTGGCTGCTACTTTAGCAGACGATTTGAAAGAAATGTTCGGACGGATGTATCGGGTAACAACCGGAAAGCCGTCGCGGCAGGATATTTATCTGTATCTGGCAAAGCCCGATAAAGCACTGGGTGAAGAGGGGTATGAATTGGACATCCGTTCGTATGTATCGTTAGGTGCTTCGGCACCGAAAGGTGTGTTCTGGGGCACCCGTACCTTGCTGCAAATGCTGTACAACCAGCCGGAAGGGTTGCAGAAAGGAAAGGCTGCCGATTTTCCGGCTTATGCACACCGTGGTTTTATGCTCGATACCGGGAGAAAGTTCTTTTCGATGGATTTTCTTAAAAGCTATGTCAAAATACTTTCATTCTATAAAATGAATGAGTTTCAGATTCATTTGAATGACAATGGATTTGTGGAGTTTTTCAATAATGACTGGAACCAGACTTATGCCGCTTTTCGCCTGGAAAGCGACTGTTTTCCAGGGCTGACAGCAAAAGATGGTTCGTATACTAAGGCAGAATTCAAGGAGTTTCAGAAACTGGCAAACCGTTATGGCATTGAAATAATACCGGAAATCGATGTACCGGCCCATTCATTGGCGTTTACTCATTATAACCCGAGACTGGCAGCCGAGAAGAAGGAGTACGGCATGGACCATCTGGATTTGTATAAGCCGGAGGTATATGCTTTTCTCGATACCTTGTTTGCCGAATATATTGGGGGTGATGATCCTGTTTTTACCGGTCCGTATGTACATATCGGTACCGATGAATACAACATCAAAGAAGTGGAGCAATTCCGTTACTTTACAGATTATTATCTGAAATACATTAGAAGTTTTGGCAAGATTCCCCGTTTGTGGGGAAGTCTGAAACAGATGAAGGGAACTACACCGGTAGATATAAAAGGCTGTTATGTAAATGCGTGGAATTATGGGTGGCTGGATCTTGAGACGGCATTGAAAGAGGGATATAAAGTGATTAATACCTGTGATGCCTATCTTTATATTGTACCCGGTGTCAACTATTATCATGATTATCTGGATACACGATGGCTGTACAATGAGTGGACTCCGGAGCAAATGAATAATGGGTTTGAAGTAGAAAAAGGAAATCCGGATTTGCTGGGGGCTATGTTTGCGGTATGGAACGACAGAGTAGGAAACGGAATCAGCCAGCAAGATGTACACGCCCGTTGTTTCCCTGCTTTACAGGTACTTTCGGAGAAAATGTGGAGAGGAGATAACCGGAACCGGATGCCTTATGAGGCTTTTGAAAAGCTGTGTCATAACATGCCAGAGGCACCGGGAGTGAATTTGCTGGCGAAGGTAAAGGAAAAAACAGCTTTAACTCCTTTCGAAGAGCTACTTGTTTTCTCGGGGGCAGATACTGTGAATACCGTATTGGATGAAATCGGTTATCCCTATGCTGTGGAGTTTGAAATCTGTCCGGATGCAGAGCCGGTGACAGATGCGGTGTTGTTCAAAGGACCTCATTCTGTAGTGCTTACCAACTGGAATGGAACGGGAAAATTTGCGTTTCGTAGAGAGGGGTATGAGTTTGTGTTTCACAATTATCGCTTGCCTGCGGCACAGTGGACCAAAATAAGAATAGAGGGAGACGGTAAAGGGACTTCTCTGTTTGTAAACGGGAAATTGGAGGAGCGTTTGGAAGGCCGCGTCGGTGAAGTGTATAATGCGAAATGGAAGCGTAAAGACCGGATCTGGTACATGGAAACGCTGGTGTTTCCGCTCCGACAGATAGGAGATAGTATGATGGGCTTTAAAGGGAAAATGAAAAATGTGGTGTGCATACCACAGGAAAAAGAAGTTCAGTAAGAATTTAAAACTTATAATTTTACATATATGCGAAAATTAGTATTTGCAACAAACAATGCTCATAAGCTGGAAGAAATCCGTGCTATTTTGGGTGATAAAGTAGAAGTGTTGAGTCTGAAGGATATTCAGTGTGATGTTGATATTCCTGAAACAGCTGATACACTGGAAGGAAATGCGGTTCTGAAAGCAGAATATATCTACCGTCATTACGGATTGGACTGCTTTGCCGATGATACTGGTCTGGAGGTAGAAGCACTGAATGGAGCTCCGGGAGTGTATTCTGCCCGTTATGCCGGAGGTGAAGGACACGACTCGGAAGCGAATATGCGTAAACTGCTTGCAGAAATGGAAGGAAAAACTAACCGTAAGGCGCAATTCCGTACGGCTATTTGCCTGATTGAGGGTGGAGCAGAGCATTTGTTCGAAGGTGTGGTAAAAGGCGAAATTATCGAAGAAAAACGCGGTGCTTCCGGTTTTGGTTATGATCCGGTATTTATGCCGGAAGGATATACCGAAACTTTTGCAGAAATGGGAAGTGAAGAAAAGAACCGTATCAGCCATCGTGCACGTGCTGTACAGGCTCTGTGTGCTTATTTGAACCGTTAAGAGAGTAAAAGCATCCTGTACACGTATGTACACGTGTATGGGATGCTTTTGTATAAAATAAGGCGATTATACGCTTTGCTTTCCTACCTCTTTGAGGTATTGCTCTACTTTCTCGAAGAAGAGGGATACATGGGCTCCGTCTACAAAGGCATGACTCACTGTCATGGCGAGTGGCATTACCAGCCTTCCTTCACGGCGTACTGCTTTTCCGGCATTCATCAACGGATAGTCCAGTGAGTGTCCGGGCGCATATTGGGTATATGTAATGGAGGTAAAATACAGTTTGGGAGTAGCACTGAGCAGAATGACATCAAAATCGCCCTGTTCGGTTATCTGTTTGTCTGTGCCGTAAGGGTCTCCGTCTGTAGGGATGTTTTCAATTATATGCCGTGCATTGCGGTAGAAAGCTTCAAAATCTTCGATGTAGGGAATACGTACGGTGTAGAAAGTCTTACCCGGTACGGCTATGGGAGTTGTGATATCTACAGTATCGTGATAGACCACTTGTCCGTGTTTATCCCATCGGTAGCGAAACTCTTTGATTTCATTTGCAGCACGTACTACGGCATACAGATAATGGAGAAAAAAAGAGCGTTTGGTGCTTTTGGCTGCATCATAAGCTTCGGTGCAGTCTACTTCGCTTGTTATTGCAATCCATGAATTGGCAAAATCGCGGAAGAAAAGGTAATTTTCTTTCCGTTCCCAGGTGTCGATGTCGACCAGATGTTTCATATTTGACGGAATTTTGCAGCTACCTTCTGATAGGTAGGAAGTTCAATATCAAATTTTTCACCCAACTCAATCATATCGAAAAGTATACCTTGTATTTCCGACTGATGACCATTGGCCAAGTCTTTTTGCATGGAGGCAGTTGTTTCCGGTTCCAGCTTGTCGATAATCCGCAAGTTATAGGTTGCCATATCTTCGGGGAAGGTAATACCCAGACATTTGCCTATTTTTTCGCTTTCGGCAGAAAGTCCCTTGAAGGTATTGCGTGGTTCCCCTTCGTGCTGTACAGCTCCCATGGGTACATCGTAATATGCACCGGTACACGCCATGGCAGAGATAAAGGACCATTTGATGAATGTATCGCGGTTGATATCGTCGGATACGTCAACTTTGATACCACACTGGCGCAGGTCTTCGGCTACATGCTCTATCCGTTCTTGGGCAATACCCTGTTCGGGGCGTGCTCCGCAAACCAGACGGAATACTCTGCCTGACTGGGTTATCTCTCCTTTACCCGACACATAGCCAACAATGTAGATGCAGCCATCCAGTACATCAATTCCCGGAACAAGGCGCCCGATACGCGGACTAGTGCCGTATACATTCAGAATAGGAATTACTAATGTAGTAGGAGTAGAAGCACGTTTTATTACCTCTTTTACAGAGTCGATGGAGTATCCTTTTACGCAGACAAAGATTACATCTGCCTTTTCTGTCACTTCGTCGGCTGTACTGGCGCAGACCGGGATAAAATGTTCTCCCTTCAAATCAGACTTCAGATGAAGTCCCCGTGCCCGTATCGCTTCCAAATGTTCTCCGCGGGCAATGCATGTTACTTTTCGTCCGGCCAGTGCAAGGAAGCCTGCTATGCTTCCTCCTACACCTCCTGTACCTATAATCAGATAATTCATGGTTATTTCTTCTTTTTACAGCATACTTTCTTTTTACATGCTTTCTTGCAGCAGGTATTCTTGTCACAAGTCTTTTTACAAGAGCGCTTCGGGCAGCATGTATATTGTTTCTGTTTATAAATGACTTTACCTCTCTGGCTGATGGTCCAGATTCCTTCGATGAGGCGTACGTTTTTAGTATCGTCGTCTTCTATGTTCCATGCATAACCACCTTTAGGTAAATTGCGTCTGTAGAGAATTTCTCCTTGGGAGCAATTGGGTAGAAAAATTTCTGCTAATGTAGAATCCGGACTGAATACAATAAAAGCTTGTTGGCGGGTACTGTCGGTCGATTCTACACGGATTCCTTTTTCAAATAAGCGGATACAATCTTTTTGTGCTTCACTCCAAGTATATCCGGCAGATGGAATACAACCGTGAGCATCTCTGTCGCTACCTAGTTGTTGTGCGTAGGCTGTAGTACCCAATAGCATGAAAAGAATAAAAGAAAGTATTTTCATATTATATTAAATTACAGGGATATAGTTTACAGAGGGCATTGCTGTCTGTAAAGATAACGATGCCCTCTGCTGATTATTGGTCGTATAAATAACTCTTTTAGAAAGACGATGCTTAAGAAAAAACTGTCATTCGTTTTTCTGAAAAGTGATGCGTTATACATTGAAACGGAAATGCATGATATCTCCGTCTTCTACTACGTATTCTTTACCTTCTACATTCAGTTTTCCGGCTTCGCGTACAGCTGCTTCAGAGCCATATTTGATAAAGTCGTCGAACTTGATTACTTCGGCACGGATAAAACCTTTCTCAAAATCTGTATGGATAACACCTGCACATTGAGGGGCTTTCCATCCTTTGTGGAATGTCCAGGCGCGAACTTCCATCTTACCGGCTGTAAAATAGGTTTCCAGATTAAGAAGTTTGTAAGCGGCACGAATCAGTCGGCTTACACCAGATTCCTCCAAACCTACTTCCTGTAAGAACATCTGGCGGTCTTCATAGGTTTCAAGCTCCGCAATGTCTGCTTCTGTTTTTGCTGCTACAATCAGGATTTCAGCTCCTTCTTCTTTCACAGCTTCGCGTACCTGTTCTACATATTTGTTTCCGTTTACAGCACTGCCTTCATCTACGTTACATACGTACATTACAGGTTTTGAGGTAAGCAGGAATAACTCATGAGCAATTTTCTGTTCGTCCTTAGTTTCAAACTGTACGGTACGTGCCGATTTTCCTTGCAGCAATGCATCGCGGAAACGAACCAATACTTCGTAAGTTTGCTTGGCTACTTTGTCGCCTCCAGTCTGTGCTTGTTTCTGTACTTTCTGGATGCGGCTTTCGATGGTTTCAAGGTCTTTGAGCTGAAGTTCTGTATCGATGATTTCTTTGTCGCGCACAGGGTCTACACTACCGTCTACATGTGTAACGTTTTCATCATCGAAGCAACGCAGTACGTGTAGAATAGCGTCTGTTTCACGAATGTTGGCAAGGAATTTGTTTCCCAATCCTTCGCCTTTGCTTGCTCCTTTTACCAATCCGGCAATATCGACAATTTCTACAGTTGTCGGTACGATACGGTCGGGGATAACCAGCTCTGCCAGTTTGTTCAGACGTTCATCGGGTACGGTGATTACACCCACATTGGGTTCGATGGTACAAAAAGGAAAGTTGGCTGCCTGAGCCTTTGCATTCGATAAGCAATTGAAAAGTGTCGATTTACCTACGTTTGGCAATCCGACAATACCGCATTGTAAAGCCATAATATTTAATCTAAATTATAATTCAATGTATTACGGCTGCAAAGTTAGTCATTTCTTTGTTACATTTGTGTCTGTCGGAAAAGAAAAGTCATTCTCTGAGTAAGAGAGGATGGGTGTGGCTTATGCAATTTGTTCGATACGGCTTTTCTGACAAAGGGGATATGTGGCATTGAAAGCTTCTATCTTCTGCTTCATTTCGAAGAAGGAATGGCCGTAGAAGTAGAGTGCTGTGTATGCTCTTCCTTTCCAATAGCTATATAGTTTCCCGATTCCTTCAATAGCCTTTTCCATTTGTTCCAGTGCATAGTTTACATCACAAGTCTCGTAAATAGAATAGGGGAGTTCTGTATTGTTGAAATAATAAGCAAGTCCTTCCAATGTACCGACTTCAATATTGAACTCGGGGTCTGCACTCCAAAGGGTAGAACCTTTGGGAATTCCTGTTTTACTTAGTATCTCAAGAAGCTGAATAATATTATTGGGTTTGGTATCGTCTAAATGAATTTCTATTTCGCAGTATGTTGTTTCACCTTCAGGGTCTTGGGCAACACCTCCTCCGCTTGTTTCTCCTATTCCCTTTTTGGTAAGTAGGGTGTGGATTACATCTTCAAACTGAAATTGATGTATGGGCTGTAAACGGGCATTTAGTCTTAAAGTCAGATCCATGGGCTATTTTTTAGGAGAGTGATAATTAGATAAAGGTGAAATGTATGGTAATGATACCATTGGACTTTCTCTCTTTTCCCTGAAGTTACAAAATATTCTTGATTTGTTGTAATTTCAGCCTATTTTTATGTTGCTTTTTCTTGATTTTAGCTGTTTTCTCTCTTGTTTGGTGATATTATGTCATTATTTAAAACACTATCAGTACCTTTTTCATTCAGAAGTTTCCAAAATAAAAGGTACTGATAGTTGTCTTAGCTGTTTATGGATTCAGTGTTAATTTCCCTTTTGCATAAGTGATAATATAACTTTTTCCACTTTCTGTATTGAAGCTTAGTTTTTCTCCTTTGTAGTGTAAGTGGCAGACACCTCCTGAGCCGGAATGAACGACTGCTTGAGTAAGATTATTGTCTTTCCACTTCATATCAATAGAAAAATTACCCCGTGCACGTACTCCGGTAAAACGACCTTCGTGCCATACTGCCGGTAAGGCTGGAAGAAGTTGTATAAATCCCATGTGGCTTTGGAGTAGCATTTCGGTAATACCAGCTGTACCTCCGAAGTTGCCGTCTATCTGGAAAGGTGGATGAGAATCCCATAAATTGTCGTTAGTGCCGTTCTTTAACAGATTTCTAAAAAGTGTGTAAGCTCTGTTTCCGTCTTGTAAGCGTGCCCATTGGTTAAGTTTCCATCCCATACTCCATCCTGTGGCTCCATCACCTCGATGTTCCAGTACTACACGGGCTGCACGGGCTAATTGAGGGGTTGTAATAGGAGATAGAGTATGTCCTGGATGCAGCCCAAAAAGATGGTTTACATGACGATGATCATCATTGGGGTCGTCTATATCGGTAGACCATTCCATTAATTGCCCATATCGGCCGATGCGGTAGGGAGCTAAATGGCTGAGTACTTCTTCCCATTGTTTTCGTTCGGTTTCATCTGTTTCGAGTATTTTACTTGCCTCAATTGCGTCTAATAAGATCTCCCGTATGACAGCATGCGAGAAAGTTGCTCCTTCATCAATCGGCCCATGCTCGGGTGAGGTTGATGGGGCTGCTGTATAGGTTCCATCGGGTTTCTTCCACAGATAATCGACCGCGAACTGAGCACTGCTTTTGATAAGTTCGTAACCAGTCTGCTTGAGGAAATCTAAATCGCGGGTATAGTCGTAATAGTTCCATACGTGAGTTGCAAGCCAGGGACCTGCTACTGGTGAGAAATTCCATGTCATGTTTTTATCGCGTAATGGGCTGGTAAATCCGAAAATATTAGACGAAATAGAAGCTGTCCATCCTCGTGCATTGAAATAAGAACGGGCTGTCACCTCTCCTGGTTTTACCAAGGTACGTATAAAATCGATTAGAGGCTTCTCGCATTCAGCTAAATTAGTTGAACAGGCAGGCCAGTAATTCATCTGGATATTGATGTTGTTATGATAATCTACGCGCCAAGGACCATCGATATTATTGTGCCATATGCCCTGCAGATTGGCTGGAAGATTTCCAGGGCGTGAGCTGGCAATGAGCAGATAACGTCCAAACTGGTAATAAAGAGCTTCTAAATCGTAGTCGGGAGCCCCGGTACGATATCGTTCAAGACGTTTGGGGATAGATAAATCCAGAACTTCCTGAGAAGTATATTGAGGATTGATGGATAGGGTATTTCGTTTGAATAGACTGCTGTAATCGGCATAATGTTTTTGGAATAATTGGCTATAGCTTTGTCGGGCTGCCTGTTCCATCCATTGTTGAGTTGTTTGGATTGGATTTACTCCCACATAAGTCTTAGGGTTTTTATAGTCAGGAGAGAAGTTCATAAAATAATCTGTATCAGCTGTAATGAGGAATGTGACTTCATCAGCTGCTGTGATAATCAGTTTATCTTTCGTATTTTCAACCTTTCCTCCTTGAGTAAGAACCTTTATGCGCACGGCATATTGCATTTGGTTATCGTTGAGCCGGGCTATGTAGCTGATTCCGTTTTTCCCATCTTTTTTAAAGCTCCCACTGGATAAAGGGTTAGGAGAGTAGGTAAAAGTGAGATTTTGCTTCCTTTTTTCACTGGCAGAAAAACGGATTACCATCACATTGTCGGGGTAGGAGATAAAGTAGTTTCGTTGATAATGTATATCTTGATGTGTAAATTCAACTGTAGCTAAGGCAGAGTCGAGGGATAGTGAACGATTGTAATGCTGGATATTGTTTTCTGGAATATCTGTTTTAATTTGAAATTCTCCGGCAGAGGTAAAACTTCCAAAACGGAATGGAGTTTCTCCATCAGCATTATAAGCTGCTTTGCCATTAAAATGATCTTGAGTTAATTGTGTTGCTTTGTCTATGTCTTTTTGAATAAATGCTTCTCGTATTTCTTTCAGAATGGAAGCCGATTGTTTATTTACATCCCAATAATGTGTACTGTTTTTGCATGTGTTGGGACCTCCTCTCCATAATGATTTCTCGTTGAAAGTAATGCGTTCTGTTTGAATCGAACCCATAATGTTAGCTCCTATATTTCCATTTCCAATAGGAAGTGAATAGTTTTCCCAATTAGGATCTAAATTAGCAGGTCCGTCTCCGCAAGTAGAAAGAGAAGAAGCTCCATTCCATACAGGGTTTGCTACAGAGGGGTTGGGGGTATCAAACCAGATTCGCATAGAGGCTTGTGAATGCTCGGCTGCATATCCTGATAAAGGAAAATAAAGACTTGTAATAAGCAATAGTAGTTTTTTCATAGTGATAAATCTCAAAAATAAGTTTTTGCAAAGATAGCTCTTTCCCTATAGAATTTGATGAAGTAAACCTTTTTTAATAATATCTAATCAGGTTATAAATTATAACTATTTGTGAGGAAAATATTGGAAAACCATATCTCTTTAAAAGAAAAAAGAGGCACTTCATCACGAGGTGCCTCTGAGTTGATAAGAGAGTTTATGAATTATTATTTATATTATCTTTTTATTTGTCCATTGTAACTGTCATATCAGGAACAAGAACAAATTCCTGTTTTTTCTTATTCCATTTATAATATTCTGTTGTTACACTTTTCTTGTCGTATATGTACTTGATGCACAAGTTGTTTTCCCAAGTCTGGCTGTCGTTGTTCCATTTCTGTGAAAGGTTTTCGATCACCTGCTGGTTATCATCATACTTATAGTTGTATTTCATGTAGTTTGTCAGAATATTTCCATTCATTTTATAAACGGTTTCTGACATTTTCACTCCGTCAACTTCTTCTGAGTTATAGATTAAATTATTTTCCGGTATGCCAGCAAAAACTGTAAGGTTAGCAACAAATGCAAGTACTACAACTAATAGGCTTCTGAGGAAATTAATCTTTTTCATATCTTTAATTTTTTAAGGTTTTACTATCTTTTTGTTTTTGATTACGCTGCAAATATAGTGAAACCTTTGATATCTACTATCATTTTTGCCATATTTTTCTCAAAAATTAGCAAAATGATAGAAATTAAATGTACGTTAACGTTTGAAATAGACTAATGTGCTTCAAGCCAATTTTGTCCCCAACCACAGTCTGCACGCAAAGGTACTTTCATTTTGTAAGCTCTTTCCATTTCTTCTATCACAATCTGCTGTACTTTTTGCTTTTCTTCGGGCAGTACGCTGAAGTTCAATTCGTCGTGTACCTGGAGAATCATTTTCGACTTAATTCCTTCTGTACGGAAGCGTTGGTAGATTTGGATCATAGCTACTTTGATTATATCGGCCGCACTTCCCTGTATAGGAGCATTGATGGCATTGCGTTCGGCATATCCTCTTACTACTGCATTGTGGGAGTTGATATCCGGCAAATAACGTTTCCGTTTGAATATGGTTTCAATGTATCCTTGTTCTTTAGCGATACGTATACTCTGATCCATATATTCTTTGACATGCGGATAATTGGCAAAATAACCGTCGATAAGTTCTTTGGCTTCTTTTCTGTCTACATTTAATCGTTCTGCCAATCCAAATACAGATATACCATATATAATACCAAAATTAGCAGTTTTGGCTTTGCTTCGTTGTTCGCGGGTGACTTCGCTAATTTCCTCCTTATATATTTTAGCGGCTGTAGCTGCATGGATATCCAGTTCTTTCTGGAAAGCTTCTATCATATGAGGGTCACCACTTAAATGTGCCATAATACGCAATTCAATCTGAGAATAATCGGCAGAGAAGAACTCACATCCTTCATCGGGAATAAATGCTTTTCTTATCTCTTTTCCTTCTTCATTGCGAATGGGAATATTCTGCAGATTGGGGTTGCTGGAACTTAAACGTCCGGTAGCAGTTACAGTCTGGTTGAAAGAAGTATGTATATGTCCTGTCTGTGGGTTGATGAGCAGAGGGAGAGCATCAATATAAGTACCCAAGAGTTTTTTAAGTCCACGATGCTCCAGAATTTTTCCTACTATTTCATGCTTACCTCGCAGGCTTTCCAGTACTTCCTCGGAAGTAACATATTGTCCCGTCTTTGTCTTTTTAGCTTTTTCTGTAATCTTTAGCCGGTCGAAAAGAACCTCACCAACTTGTTTGGGAGATGCAATGTTGAACTCTATGCCCGCAAGCTGGTGCACTTCTTCTTCAATCTGATGCATTCGGGCAGTAAAATGAGTAGAAGTTTCTTTCAGAGCATTGGTATCAATGCGGACTCCATTCCGTTCCATGTAGGCAAGTACAGGAACAAGAGGCATTTCGATATTCCAGAACAATTCTTCCACTCCGTTAGTCTTCAACTCTTTTTCCAAGATAGATTTGAGCTTTAAGGTTACATCAGCATCTTCACATGCATATTTGTAAACAGAGGAAGGGGAGAGGTCACGCATATTTTTCTGATTCTTCCCCTTGGGACCGATCAGCTCTTCGATTTTGATGGTATTGTATTTCAAGTAGACCTCTGCCAGGTAATCCATTCCATGATGCAGTTCGGGTTGCAGTACGTAGTGAGCAATCATGGTATCGAACAAGGGACCTTGTACTTCGATACCATAGTTTCCTAAGACAAGCATATCGTATTTGATATTTTGTCCGATCTTTAAAGTTTGCTTGTTTTCGAGCAGAGGCTTGAACTGATCCACTATTTTTTGTGCTTCTTCACGATTTGCCGGTACTGGGACATAAAAGGCCTGATTTTCGGCATAACTGAAGCTCATTCCTACCAATTCTGCGGTGATTGGCTCTGTTCCGGTTGTTTCCGTATCAAAACTAAAAAAATCCTTTGTAAGGATATTTTGTAAAAAATCAGCTCTTTTTTCTTCTGTATCAATGAGTTGGTAGTCGTATTTTAACGTTTCAAGGCTCTGTAAAATCGAATTTTTTGAATCGTCTGTACTTTCGGACGCAAAAAAGCCGAAAAGATCGCCCTGTGAAGAGGAAGTAGGAGAGGTTGAAACAGCTGTTTTTTTCTCACTTTTCAAAATACGGTCGATTAGTGTACGAAATTCGAGTTCCTCAAAAATTTTACGAAGCTCCTCTTCATTGATAGATTTTCTTTTTAAACTCTCCATGTCGAGTGTAACAGGTACATCTGTTTTAATTGTAGCCAGGAACTTGGAGAATTCAATTTGTTGCCGGTTGTTTTCTATTTTCGTTTTGATAGCACCTTTCAGCTCATGTGTATGTTCGAGCAGATTCTCGATACTTCCAAATTGTGCGATGAGTTTTTGTGCAGTTTTTTCTCCTACTCCCGGACATCCGGGAATGTTGTCTGCACTGTCTCCCATCAAGCCCAGCATGTCGATGACTTGTGAAGGAGACTGTATATCGAATTTTGCTTTTACTTCTTCCACTCCCATAACCTCAAACTCTTTGTCTCCATATTTAGGGCGATACATAAATACATTATCGGAGACAAGTTGTCCATAGTCTTTATCAGGAGTCATCATATAAGTTTTGATGCCTTGCTTTCCTGCTTCGGTAGCCAGTGTTCCGATTACGTCGTCGGCTTCGAATCCGGGAACTTCAAGGATAGGAATGCGATAAGCTCGGATAATATCTTTAATGATAGGGACGGAGAGACGGATTGCTTCCGGTGTTTCTTCACGTTGTGCCTTGTATTGTTCAAATGCTTCATGACGGAAAGTAGGGCCTGCCGGGTCGAAAGCAATTCCGATATGAGTAGGCTGCTCTTTCTTCAATACATCTTCTAATGTATTTACAAATCCCATGATGGCGGAGGTATTGAAGCCTTTGGAATTAATACGCGGATTCTTAATAAGGGCATAATATGCACGGTATATAAGCGCATAGGCATCTAATAGAAATAGTTTCTCCATTCGTGTAAAAATATTAAGATTTTCTATGTAAAAGTACAAAAAAATACCGTATTCCCTGTTTTATTATTACTTTTGTACGCAAATAAGCCTCTATGAATAAAATAGAATTGATCCGAAAACCTGTTGAAAAAGAGTTAGGTGAATTTAAGTTGCTTTTTGATGATTCGTTGAAAAGTTCAACTCCACTGCTCAATGAAGTGCTGTCGTATATCAAAAAACGCAACGGAAAGATGATGCGTCCTATTTTGGTATTATTGATGGCAAAGTTGTTTGCTGCTCCTAATGCCTCTACTTTACATGCTGCTCTTTCGTTGGAGTTGCTTCATACTGCCAGTCTGGTACATGATGATGTGGTAGATGAGAGTAATCAAAGACGCGGACAGTCTTCTGTCAATGCTATGTATGATAATAAAGTATCGGTATTGGTAGGTGATTATTTATTGGCTACAAGTTTGAAGCATGCTGCTGTCACAGGACAGATTGAACTGGTTGATTTGGTATCACGTTTAGGGCAGGAATTATCGGAAGGAGAAATTATTCAATTGGCGAATATCAATAACTTGGATTTTTCAGAAGAGATTTATTTTGATGTAATTCGTAAGAAGACAGCTGCCTTGTTTACTGCCAGTGCAGAAAGTGGAGCTGTTTCTGTCAAAGCATCTGAAGAGAATATCAAACTAGCAGCTCTTTTTGGAGAAATGATTGGTATTGCTTTCCAGATAAAAGACGATATATTCGATTATTTTGAGAATGAAGAGTTGGGTAAACCCACGGGAAATGATATGTTGGAGGGGAAATTGACCCTGCCTGCATTGTATGTATTGAATAATAAAGCCGGTGAGAAGTATCGTCAACTGGCTTTGAAAATTCGGGCGTTTGAGGCTTCTCGGGATGAAATAGAAGATTTCGTTCGTTTTGTGAAACAAGAGGGAGGAATAGAGTATGCACAGAATGTAATGTACGACTATAGAAGCCGGGCTCTGGCCTTGCTTCCCGAAACTGCCGATGAATCGGTAAGAGAGGCGCTGACAATGTATATTGATTATGTAATTGAAAGAAATAAGTAATAGTATTAAAATGTAAAGCGGGGCTGTTGCAAACCTTATTTTGCGGCAGCCCCGTTTTTGTATCCGGATGCTCTGGTCCCCGTGTCGGGAAAGCCGGTTATATCGTAAACCGCTTTCCGAATCAACAGTCTTTTACATATACAGTATGAGTCGTTTCTTTATCTGGAACAGGTAAAACGAGATCAGAAGTTGATATATACTGTAGCAGGAAGGAAAAAGAGGTGAGGAGTGTCGGGCGCTTTAATTGCGGACGTTGTTTGCATATTTGACGGTGTTGGCTGTACATTCAACGTCGTCGATTCTATAGCCGACGTTGTCGATTTCATTCAATGAATAGAATCTATGGTAATGAATCGATTTTCTGCCGATGAATTGGAGCAGAAGTATCTTATTTTTGAAATAAAAAAACAGAGATTGTCTCAAAATCGAGTTGAGTCAATCTCTGTTTGTTGTATAGGTGATTTTTCTGTCTTAGAAGAATTTGGTTTCTTGTCCTACAATGTCAGAAAGAAGCAGATTGGCCATTCTGCTGGTTCCTAAGCGGAACAGTTCATTAGTCAGCCATTCTTTACCCAACACTTCTTTTACGATGGTGTAGTAAACCAGAGCATCGTGTACGGTATTGATACCTCCTGCCGGTTTGAATCCTACTTTTCGTCCGGTTTCAAGGAAATATTCCTTGATAGCCTGACACATTACGTATGCAGCTTCTGGAGTGGCTGCTGGCTTTTCCTTACCTGTAGAAGTCTTGATAAAATCAGCTCCAGAGTACATCGATAGGATAGAGGCTTTTTTGATATTGGATGCGCTTGCCAAAGCTCCTGTCTCAAGAATTACCTTCAGATGTTTGTCACCGCATACATCTTTCAATTCTTCGATTTCATCGCACATACCTTCGTAGTCACCACTTAAGAACTTGCCCACAGAGATAACGATGTCGATTTCGTCTGCGCCGGCATGGAGTGCCATTGCAGTTTCTGCAACTTTTATTTCTGTGAATGTCTGTGAGGAAGGGAAACCACCCGATACGCAAGCAATATTCACGTTGTCGGCTTCCAGTGTATCGTTTACAATTTCTGCCATGTTAGGGTATACACAGATGGCAGCTACGTTGTCCAAGTCGGGATATTTGTCTACAAATTCGTTGACACGTTCTGTAAACTTCATTACGCTCTGTTCGCTGTCTGTGCATTTCAGTGTAGTCAGGTCGATGCAGTGGAATAAGAATTTCTTTACTTCCACAGTATCATTTTCCTTCAGGTGTTTCTCGATGAGTTGTGCTGTTTTTGCTGCAATTTCATCGTCATTTAAAGCTGTATTATACTTGCTGAGTGCTGAATGATATTTGTCAGGCTGATGCAAATTCTCGTGATCTTCATCACAGCATGTGCAGTCATCTTCATCGCATTCTTCTGCATAATGATGTTCGTGGCCACACTGACAACTTTCTTCATGGTGGTGAGTGTGATGATGTCCGCACTCACAGCTTTCTTCGTGATTATACTTCATATCCTTTATAGTTTAGGGTTGTTTTTATGTCTTTCTTTGTCTCTGTTCGTCTTTTTTTCGAGATTCTTTTGGAATGCTTCGGTCAGATTAACTCCCGTTTGATTAGCCAAACAAAGGAGTACCCAAAGCACATCAGCCATTTCATCGCCAAGGTCGTGTTTCTCTCCCTTTTTAAACGATTGGTCTCCGTAGGTTCTTGCCATAATCCGGGCTAATTCACCCACCTCTTCGGTCAATACGGCCATATTAGTGAGCTCGCTAAAATAGCGCACACCGTATGTCTTTATCCAGTTATCGACTGTTTTCTGTGCTTCTTCCAGTGTCATATCATTCCTTGTTTTTAGTATCCATGCAAATGGTTACGGGGCCATTGTTTAATAGCTCAACTTTCATGTCGGCTCCAAACTCTCCGGTACCGACAGGCTTTCCTAAACCTTTGCTGAGTTCTTCGCAGAAGTATTCATACAAAGGAATGGCTGTTTCATGTCGTGCTGCCCGGATGTATGAAGGGCGATTTCCTTTTTTTGTTGATGCCATTAATGTAAACTGACTGATGACTAATATTTCTCCCTGTATGTCTAGTATGGAGCGATTCATTACTCCGTTTTCATCGTCAAAAACTCGTAAGCCAAGGACCTTTTTACAAAGCCAGTTGGCATCTTCCTGAGTGTCGGCTTCTTCTATTCCGACCAAAATCATGAATCCTTCTTGTATTGCGGATTTACATCTTCCGTTGATTGTTACGGAAGCATGACTGACACGTTGAATAACTACTCTCATGTGATAATCTCGTTTCTACAAAGATAACAATTAATTTTTACTCTTTGTTTATAAACTTTCTTTAATACTTTGTGCTGCGGCCATTCCCACCACTTCGGCAATCTCTTCCACTGTAGCCTGCTTGATGCGGTTCACGCTCTTAAACTTTTTGAGAAGGGCTGTTTTTCTTTTCTCTCCGATTCCTTTTATCTGATCCAATGCAGAGGCAACCTGGCTTTTGCTTCGCTTGTCTCGGTGGAAGGTAATGGCAAACCGGTGGACTTCATCTTGGATATTTTCCAGCAGATGGAAGAGGGGAGTTCCTTGTTTTATCCCTACAATCATCGGAGGAAATCCGTACAGCACTTCGGAGGTACGGTGACGGTTGTTTTTGGCAAGTCCGGCGATGGGAATGGTTAGCTTGAGTTCGTCTTCTATAACCTGACGTACTACTTCCATTTGCCCCTTTCCACCGTCGGTCAGGATTAAGTCCGGAAGTTCACCTTGTTCTTCTATAATGCGGGTATATCTTCTTCGTACGACTTCCTGCATGGAGGCATAGTCGTCTGGGCCGACTACAGTTTTAATGATATACTTCCGGTAGTCTTTTTTACTGGGTTTTCCTTTTTTGAAAACAACACAGGCGGCTACGGCATCCGAACCCTGTATGTTGGAGTTGTCGAAGCATTCAATATGCATAGGAAGACGGTCCATATGCAATTGTTCCTGTATTTCTTTTAATATACGCGTGGTCCGTTGTTCGGGGTTTAGCTTCTCTGCTTGTTTCAGTCGGTCTACCTTATACTGCTTTACATTTAGGATAGATAGCTCCAGCAAATGCTTTTTATCCCCTCGTTGAGGTATTGTAAAAACAACTCCATTTATCTCCATATCCAATTCGAACGGAATGATGATTTCCTTGGAAAGGCTTTTGTAACGCTCGCGCATCTCGATGATGCCAAGCTCCAGCAGTTCCTCTTTTGTCTCATTCAACCGCTTCTTATATTCAAAGGTGAATGCCTGGTTGATGCAGCCGTTTGTGATATGCAGATAATTGATATATGCTGCATTTTCGTCTGTCTCAATCGAGAATACATCGATGTTATGCAGAATAGAACTGACGACTTCGCTCTTGGAAAGATAGTTCTCTATCAGCTCAAATTTCTCTTTCAACTTTTGTGCTTCTTCGAAACGGAGTTCTGCAGCCAAATCCTGCATTTCTTTTAGAAGAGCCGTGCAAATAGTTTGTGTATTTCCACGGAGTATCTCCTTTACTTCTGCAATATTTTGCATGTATTCTTCGTGCGACTGAAGTCCTATACAAGGGCCTTTGCAATTCTTGATATGGTATTCCAGACAGACATTGAATTTACCTTCCCGTATGTTCTCCGGGGTGAGAGCCAAGCGGCAGGTGCGAAGAGGGTATAGCTTTTTAATCAGATCTAATACAGCGTGCATGGATGGAACATGGCTATATGGACCGTAGTAGGTCGATCCATTCCGTACAATATTACGAGTCTTGAAAACACGGGGAAAGTACTCGTTGCTTACACAAATAGAAGGATAGCTCTTGTCGTCTTTCAGCAATACATTGTATCTGGGTTTGTATTTCTTGATTAGATTATTCTCTAATAATAGAGCGTCTTCTTCTGTATTAACAACAATATAACGAATGTCTGCAATTTTACTGACCAGTATTCGGGTTTTAGCCGAATGCTGGTCTTTATTGAAATAAGAGCTTACTCGTCTTTTCAGGTTCTTGGCTTTCCCTACATAGATGATGGTTCCTTCTGAGTTTAGGTATTGGTAAATACCCGGACCTTCTGGGAGGTTAAGCACAATACCCCGCAAATATTCGTTTGTCTTTATCCCTTCTTTTTCTTCCATGCACTGTTATAGTTCTGTTTTGGGAGTTTGCTGTTATAGTTGCAGAAGGGTAGTAATGTCTACATTTTCCGGAAATGCTTTTCTTCCTTCCAGATCTTTCAGCTCAATGACAAAGTTTACATAAGCTTTCTTAACTCCGCAACTTTGAACCAGACGATGAGTGGCTGCCATGGTTCCGCCTGTTGCCAACAAGTCGTCGTGTAATAAAACAACGTCATCTTCACAGATTGCATCTTTGTGGATTTGGATTGTATCTGTGCCATACTCTTTCGCATATGTTTCTTCAATGACTTCTGCAGGCAGTTTTCCTGGCTTGCGGGCCATGATGAATCCTGCTCCTAAACGAGCTGCGACAGCAGCGCCTAAGATGAAGCCTCTTGATTCGATACCTACTACTTTGGTAATGCCTTTGTCTTTGTATAACTCATACAACTCGTCGATTAAAGCTCGCAGACATTCTGCATTTTTAAAGAGAGTGGTTACGTCATAGAATAAAATTCCAGGGATCGGAAAATCGGGTATTTCCCGAAGGTTCTCTTTGAGTAATTCTTTGTTCATATTCAGTGTTTTATAATAATTCCTTAAACAAGTTGTTTCACGTGAAACACATCCTTTATCTGCCAAGAAGTACCAGCAGAACGTTGATGTCGCTGGGAGATATCCCTGGTATGCGGCTGGCTTGAGCCAAAGTCTCAGGATCTATCTTGATCAGTTTTTGACGGGCTTCTGTAGAAAGCGATTGGAGGTTCGCATAATCGAACTTTCCTTTTATTCGGATAGATTCTAAACGATGAATCTTGTCGGCTATCATACGTTCGCGGTCTATGTATCCTTTGTACTTGATACGTATTTCTGCGGCCTCAATGATTTCGTCCTTACGCTCTTCTATTTTATTCAGTTGTTCCATGAAGGCCGGTACGTGGGGCGCTATGTTCTCTATGGTAATCTGTGGGCGTCCGATTAGATCAATGAGTTTACATCCATGTGTTAGACGAGCCGTTCCCAAAGTCTCCAATGCATCGTTAATCTTATCAGCCTTGATGGAGTAGGTTTGGGTGAATTCTACGATACGATTAATTTCAGCCTGCTTTTTCAGTAACATCTCGTATCGGTCTTGTTTAACCAGCCCCAACTTATAAGCACGTTCTGTCAAGCGCATGTCGGCATCATCTTGGCGAAGCAGAATACGGTATTCTGCACGCGATGTAAACATACGGTATGGCTCATCCACTCCTTTGGTTACAAGGTCATCGATTAATACGCCGATATAAGCTTCGTCTCTTCCCAAAACAAATGGTTCACCACCGTGGCAGTTGATGTGTGCATTGATGCCGGCAACGATACCTTGTCCGCCTGCTTCTTCGTATCCGGTTGTTCCGTTTACTTGTCCGGCAAAGAAGAGATTCTTGATAACCTTCGATTCCAACGTATGCTTGAGTTGGGTTGGGTCGAAGTAATCGTATTCAATTGCATATCCCGGACGGTATATAACCAAGTCCTTGAAACACGGTATGCGCTTCAGGGCTTCTATTTGGATGTCCATTGGCAGTGAAGATGAGAATCCGTTCAAGTAGAGTTCGTGCGTGCTTTCACCTTCCGGCTCAAGGAACAGTTGATGCTGTGGCTTGTCGGGGAAGGTTACGATTTTAGTTTCTATACTCGGGCAATAGCGAGGACCTATACTTTGGATTTGTCCGTTGAATAGGGGCGAATCGGCAAGTCCGCTTCTTAATACTTCATGCACTTCTTCATTTGTATAGCATGTCCAGCATTGCAATTGTTTCAGCTTGCGTGGCTCACTGATGTATGAAAAACGGTGGAAGTCGTTTTCTCCATCTTGAGTTTCCATCATGTCGAAATGGACACTTCTTGCATCGATGCGTACAGGAGTTCCAGTTTTCATTCTTCCAGATGTGATGCCATGGCGTGTGATGGATTCGGTCAAATGATAAGAAGCGGGCTCTGCACAGCGTCCGCCTGCCAGCATTTTGTGACCAATATGCATCAAACCATTCAGGAAAGTTCCTGCGGTAAGTACGATACATTTTGCATGGAAGGTTACTCCCCAGCATGTAACAAGTCCTGTAACTTCACCATTCTCTATGATCAATTCCTCTACTGTATCTTGCCAGATATGTAGATTGGGAGTATTCTCTAAGACTGCCCGCCACTCCCAGATGAACTTGGCACGGTCGCATTGTGCACGCGGACTCCACATGGCAGGTCCTTTTGAACGGTTCAGCATTCGGAATTGAATGGCGGTACGGTCGGTTACCAATCCCATGTATCCACCCAATGCATCAATTTCTCTTACGATTTGCCCTTTGGCAATACCTCCCACAGCCGGGTTGCAGCTCATTTGTCCGATCTTGTTCATATCCATAGTAATCAGACAAGTCTTTGAGCCGAGATTAGCCGCAGCAGCCGCGGCTTCGCAGCCTGCATGTCCGGCACCGATTACAATAACGTCGTACTTAAAGTCCATTTTATATTATTCTTATAAATCTATTTGCAAAGGTACTAAATTTTGTATTTGACAGAAAAACAGGCTGGTGAAAAGAATTTAATGGGAGTGTTTGTTCCGGTTGGTGAGGAAAATCTTCTTTTGGGGACGAAATGGTAGAAAAGAAGGGTATAGACAATCTCTGTTTGTGGAGAAATCAGATTTAAGTGAGGGAGGAAATGCTTTTCCCCCCTTTTTTGACGAGTATTTTGATGTGTGATTTTGCCAGGAAAGATGTAGTAGGAAATGAAAAGTGTACGCCTGTTTCGAATGTAAGAGGTTATTTCTGTAATGCTGATTGCATTCTGCCTTTCTTTTTGTGTAAAATAAGATGCCTGAAAAACGCCAAAATCACATTCATCTGTATACTTGCACGTAAAAAAGCCTGTTTTTTGAAGGGTACGGAAGGGTTAGTATATCCTTTGTAAGTGATCGGTGTAAAAAGAATCTACTTATACTTTTTATTTTTTCACTTAGTCGCAGATAAGAGCTACATAGTTTGTGTCGTAGAGAAATCTGGTTTGTCATTGAAAAACGAAAGACAGAACTTTGCATATCAACTTATGCAAATTGTCATTTATTAAAAAGGTAAATTATGAGAAAATTGAAAATGTTGTCAGGTATGTTGCTTTTGTCAGCACTGACTTTAGGGAGTGTGTCATGTAGTAGCGATGATGATCCAGGTGAAGGACTTGGAGGTGGTCAAGGAACAGGAACTTGCAGCGTAGAGGGGCGTACTATTTCGTATAATCATGGATATTATTACAAAGAAAACTATGGAACTCCTGGCTCAATAGAATTGATGTTTACAGATTATGATGTAACGACTCTTCCTGATAAAATGGTGAATGGTTTTTTGCTTTCGTTTACTACAACCGATACAACTTTACCGGAAGGAACTTTTCCTTATTCCAATTCGGATGAAGATCTTAATACATGGGGTTTTGTTGAATTGTATGATTATAATCCGGCGCAGGATGCGGCCTCTGGTGGAGATGAAGATCTTATCTCGCACGGAACTTATACTTATGTGACAGACTGGAATCCTGGGTATGAATCAGGTAATATTGTTATAACTCGTGATGGGAATTTCTATCGTATTGAACTCAATGATTTGAAGTTCTTGAAAGATGCAAATGGAGACGATGGGGTAGATTCTTTCGAACCGAAAGCTTCAGGTTCTTTCGTTTGGGAAGGCGAACTGAAAGATATTACCTCTTGGATGAACGGTGATGAATATGGCAGAAGTTTATCATACGGTTCTCCTTGGAATAAACTGAGCCGTATAGCCCGATAATATGGTATCTGGGACCTTATTATAAGGCCCTTGTATGACAGTTATACAGTCTCGGGTAGAGGTATAAAAGTAGGTCAAAAGATTGTAGATTATTGTTCAGAGTAGAGATTCGTATAAATAAAAATGGCAGGATGTTATCTTTGGGGAATGCATCCTGCCATTTTATGTTGATTATTTTTTAGGCAAACTTTTATTTCACTTTCAGCTTCTCGAAACCTTCACCATAAACACCCACTACGTTGCTTTGTGAGATAAAAGCGTTTGGATCGATGTCTTTAATCAGACGGAAAATATCGAGTGATTCACTTTTCTTGGCCAGTACAACTACTACTTTCATTTCTTGTTTGCTGTACCATCCTTTTCCGTCAAGCAGCGTCACACCGCGATCTACCTTTGTGGAAATTGCTTCGGCTATTTCCTCATGTTTGCGTGAGAAAATAAGAAACTGTACCGATTGCCGGGTCGTATTAATCACATAGTCGATGACAATACTCATAATGAAAAGTACGCAAAAACCGAACAATACACGACGCCAGTCCTGGAATATAATGTAACAAGACGATATGATTACAATGTCGCAATACATCATCATTCGTCCTAAGGTTACATCTTTATACTTATTGATAACCCATGCAATGATATCTGTACCACCTGTACTACCGTTGTTACAGAATACAATTCCGATACCAAACCCTAAGAGTCCAGCTCCAATAACGCAAGCCATAAAGTCTTGTCCTGGTCCTAATAACTGGGGGAGATGTCCGTTTTCATCCTTTAGAAGCATCTGGAAAAACCAGAGCAAGAAAGTAAGCATAAAGATGGCATAAATTGTCTTCAGACTGAATTTGGGACCTAAAATCTTGAGTGCAATTCCCATAAATACAGCATTGATGATAAAATATGACACCTGAATTTCAAGGCCTGTTGCATAATAGATAATAGCTGAGATACCAGTTACTCCTCCGGTTGTAATTTGATAAGGAAGCAAGAATGCCGCCCAACCAATAGCATAACAAATCAGACCGAATGTGATGGCCAGATAGTCTTTGGCTTCTCTGCCCAATTTCCTTTTTAACAATGCTTCCATGAAAGTTGTATTTTAAAACGAAGAGGCACAAGATATAGAGTTTATGAGTGTTTCTCTATACCAGTGCCTCTGTGTTTGATTTTTATTATAATACAATGTTTACAATCTTCTTCGGAACGATGATCACCTTTTTCGGGGTTTTACCTTCAATCCATTTTTGAGCCTGTTCATTGCTCATTACAGTAGATTGAATGGTTTCATTATCCGCGTCTGCCGGGAATTCCAGCGTAAAGCGAGCTTTACCGTTGAATGAGATTGTATACTTGATACTGTCTTCTTTCAGATACTCTTCATTGAATGCCGGCCATTGTGCATCACATACAGAAGTAGAGTGTCCCAATGCTTCCCATAATTCCTCTGCCAAATGTGGAGCAAACGGTGCAATGACCACAACCAGCTGACTCAGTACTTCCTTATTGCGGCATTTCAGAGAAGTCAGTTCGTTTACACAAATCATGAATGCACTGATCGAAGTATTGTAAGAGAAAGTCTCAATATCGCCTGAAACCTTCTTAATCAGCTTGTGAATTGCTTTCAACTCTTCTTTGGTTGCTTCTCCTTCTACTGGAAGGAATTCGTCTGTACGTGAGTAGAACAATGCCCAAAGTTTCTTCAAGAAGCGGTGTACTCCGTCGATACCGTTAGTATCCCAAGGTTTAGACTGTTCTACCGGACCCAGGAACATTTCATACATACGTAATGTATCCGCTCCGTATTTGTCAACAATCATATCCGGGTTGACTACGTTGTACATTGATTTACTCATCTTTTCTACTGCCCATCCGCAAACATATTTGCCATCTTCCAGAATGAATTCGGCATTGTTATATTCCGGACGCCAGTTTTTGAAGGCTTCCACATCCAATACATCGTTTGTTACGATGTTTACATCTACATGAAGCGGAGTTACTTCGTACTGATCTTTCAGGCCTAATGAAACGAAGGTGTTGGTATCTTTGATACGGTATACAAAGTTGCTTCGTCCCTGAATCATACCCTGATTTACCAACTTTTGGAACGGCTCTTCTTTTACACTTACGCCCAAATCGAACAGGAATTTGTTCCAGAAACGAGAATAAATCAAGTGGCCGGTAGCATGTTCTGTACCTCCTACGTAAAGGTCTACATTCTGCCAGTAATGGTCGGCTTTTTCAGAGACCAGTGCTTCTGTATTGTGAGGATCCATATAACGCAGATAATATGCGCTTGAACCTGCGAATCCAGGCATTGTATTCAGTTCCAGAGGGAATACATTTACGTGGTCAATCTTAGAGTTCTCTACCACTTCACCTTTGGTTACATCCCAAGCCCAGCGTGTAGCATGACCCAATGGAGGTTCACCGCTTTCAGTTGGCAAGAACTTGTCTACTTCCGGCAATTCCAGCGGCAATTTCTGCTCGTCTATCATGTAAGGCATACCATCCTTGTAATATACAGGGAACGGTTCTCCCCAATAGCGCTGACGAGAGAAAATAGCATCACGAAGACGGAAATTAACCTTTACACGTCCCAAGTGATGTTCTTTTACATATTTCTTTGTAGCTGCAATCGCTTCCTTGATGGTCAGTCCGTTCAGATTCAGGTCGCAGTAAGGAGTAACTCCGGCTTTTGGAGAGTTGCATACGATACCTTCTTTGGCATCAAAGCTTTCTTCGCTTACATCGCATCCTTCTACCAGCGGTACAATCGGAAGGTTGAAATGTTTGGCAAATGCATAGTCACGGCTATCGTGAGCAGGTACGGCCATGATGGCACCTGTACCGTATCCAGCCAATACATAGTCGCTGATCCATACCGGAACAGCATCGCCGGTAAACGGATTGATGGCATACGAACCACTGAATACACCGGTTACACGACGGTCTGAGATACGTTCACGTTCTGTACGTTTCTTTGTGCGGTCCAAATAAGCTTCCACTTCTGCCTTTTGAGCCTCTGTTGTCAGTTGAGGAACAAGTTCGCTTTCCGGAGCCAACACCATAAATGTAACACCAAACATTGTATCTGCACGAGTGGTGAAGATAGTAAACTCCAAATCGCTGTCTTTTACTTTGAAGCGTACTTCTGTACCTTCCGAACGTCCGATCCAGTTACGTTGAGTCTCTTTCAGAGAATCGGTCCAATCTACAGTTTCCAGTCCGTCCAGCAAGCGTTGTGCATAAGCCGATACACGCAGACACCACTGGCGCATCTTCTTCTGCACCACTGGATGACCTCCACGTTCAGATACTCCGTCTACCACCTCATCGTTGGCCAATACAGTACCCAAAGCCGGACACCAGTTCACCATTGTCTCTCCCAGGTAGGCGATACGATAGTTCATCAGCACTTCCTGCTGTTCTTTTTCCGACTTGTTTTTCCATTCTTCAGCAGTAAAGTTCAGCTCTTCGCTGCAAGCAACATCCAAGCCTTCTGTACCTTTCTGTTCGAAATGTGCTACCAGCTTACTGATGGGCTCTGCCTTCTGGCAGGCATTGCAATAATAGCTGTTGAACATCTTCTGAAAGGCCCATTGTGTCCAATGATAATAACCCGGTTCGCAGGTACGTACTTCTCTGTCCCAGTCAAAGCTGAAACCTATTTTATCCAACTGCTGGCGATAGCGGTTAATGTTATTTACAGTGGTGATAGCAGGATGCTGACCTGTCTGGATTGCATATTGTTCTGCCGGTAATCCGTAGGCATCGTATCCCATCGGATTCAATACGTTAAAACCTTGCAGTCTTTTGTAACGAGCATAAATATCGCTGGCAATGTAGCCCAGAGGATGACCTACGTGGAGTCCCGCTCCCGATGGATAAGGGAACATGTTCAATACGTAGAATTTCTTCTTTGATTCATCTTCCGACACTTGATAGGTCTTGTTTTCAACCCATTTCTGTTGCCATTTTTGCTCAATCTCTCTGAAATTATATTCCATAAGTGAAGAGTGTTTTTATGTTTGATTTTTATATAATTTTCTTTATAAAGCACAAAGATAGTAAGACTTCGGAAATAAATGGAAGTAAATCGAAATGAAAAGTTTATCTTTGTTTGTAAATCAAGTAAGAAATGAATTTTAAACTCGTTATGAAGCTGAAGAAAACGTATGTGATGGCCTGTCTGCTTGGCTGTCTGGTAGGAAATCTCTATGCGCAACGCACGGAAATGCTACTTGAAAAAGGGTGGAAGTTTACAAAAGGAGATGTATCGGGAGCAGAAGGTACAAGCTTCAATGATACACATTGGGAAAGCGTAGTTGTTCCACACGACTGGGCGATATACGGTCCTTTTGACCGTAATAACGATTTGCAGAATGTGGCGGTAACCCAAAACTTCGAGAAAGAAGCGTCTGTAAAGACCGGACGTACCGGAGGTTTGCCTTATGTGGGAGTGGGATGGTATCGTACCCGGTTTGATGTGGAGCCCGGACGACAGACTATGCTGGTATTCGATGGAGCCATGAGTGAAGCCAAAGTATATGTCAACGGAAAAGAAGCCTGTTTTTGGCCTTTCGGTTATAACTCCTTCTACTGTGATGTGACTTCTTTCCTCAATCACGACGGAAAGCAGAACCTGCTTGCTGTGCGTTTGGAGAATAGACCTCAGTCTTCCCGATGGTATCCGGGAGCCGGGCTATACCGGAATGTACGGGTGGTGACTACCGGACAGATTCATGTGCCTGTATGGGGAACACAACTTACTACTCCTCATGTATCTGAGGATTATGCTTCGGTATGTCTGCGTACATCGGTTGAGAATGCCGGTCGTACGGAGCTGACGGTACAGACAGATATTATCTCTCCCGAAGGTAAGGTTGTTTCATCGAAGAAAAACAAAGGATACATCAATCACGGATTACCTTTTACACAAAATTTCATTGTAGAGCATCCGGCATTATGGTCACCGGAGTCTCCCTCTTTGTATCGGGCTGTATCAAAGATTTATTCGGGCGATACCTTGCTGGATACATATACTACTCGTTTTGGAATCCGTTCCATCGAGTACATTGCAGACAAAGGCTTCTTCCTGAATGGGAAACACCGTAAATTCCAGGGTGTATGCAATCATCACGATTTAGGTCCACTGGGGGCGGCAATCAATGTATCCGCCTTGCGTCATCAACTCAGAATGCTGAAGGATATGGGTTGCGACGCCATTCGTACCGCCCATAATATGCCGGCTCCCGAGCTGGTTTCACTGTGCGATGAAATGGGTTTTATGATGATGATTGAGCCATTTGATGAATGGGATATTGCAAAATGCGAAAACGGCTACCACCGTTTCTTCAATGAATGGGCAGAGCGTGATATGGTGAATATGTTGCATCAGTACCGTAATAATCCTTGTGTGGTGATGTGGAGTATTGGTAATGAGGTGCCTACACAGTGGAGTGCAGAAGGATACAAGGTCGCAAAATTCCTGCAAGACATCTGTCACCGTGAAGACCCTACACGTCCGGTTACTTGCGGTATGGATCAAGTGGACAGTGTACTCGATAATGGCTTTGCAGCTATGCTGGATATTCCCGGCTTTAACTATCGTGCTCACCGCTACGAAGAAGCCTATGAGCGCTTGCCTCAGAATATCGTATTGGGGTCTGAAACTTCGTCTACCGTCAGTTCACGTGGAGTATATAAGTTTCCTGCAGAACGCAGGGCTGGAGCGATGTACGATGACCATCAGTCTTCTTCTTACGACTTGGAGTATTGCAGCTGGTCGAATATTCCGGATATTGATTTTGCCCTGGCAGAAGATTACGACTGGACAATCGGCCAGTTTGTGTGGACAGGCTTCGATTATTTGGGAGAACCCAGTCCGTATGATACCAATGCCTGGCCTAACCATAGCTCCATGTTCGGTATTATCGATTTAGCTTTTATTCCTAAAGACCGTTACTATCTGTACCGTAGTATCTGGAATAAAGACGAAGAAACCTTGCATATTCTCCCGCACTGGAACTGGGAGGGCTACGAAGGCAAGCCGATACCGGTATTTGTATATACGAATTATCCTTCGGCAGAACTGTTTGTCAACGGTAAAAGCTACGGACGCCAGACAAAGAACCGTCAGACTGTAGAAAACCGCTATCGTCTGATGTGGCACAACGTAACGTATGAGCCAGGAGAAGTGAAAGTGATTGCATACGATGCGGACGGAAAGGCTGTGGCAGAGAAGAACGTATATACAGCAGGAAAGCCTCATCATATTGAACTTCAGACCGATTATACCTCACTGAAAGCCGATGGTAAAGATTTGGCTTATGTCACTGTGCGAGTAGTTGACAAAGAAGGAAATCTTTGTCCTACAGACGGACGTCTTCTGAATTTCCGTGTAAAAGGAGCCGGTTCATACCGTGCATCAGCCAATGGAGATCCTACTTGCCTTGATTTGTTTCATTTGCCCCAGATGCATGCTTTTAATGGAATGCTTACCGTTATCGTACAAGCTGGTGAGACTGCCGGTAACTTGGAACTTCAAGTCTCGGCAAAAGGTTTGAAAACAGCCCGACTGGTCTTGCCGGTACAATAAAGCCGATACAACAATCAGATAAAAACAAGAAGCAGTGCAAGAGAATATCTACTCGTGCACTGCTTCTCTATTTTTAGCATGGATGTACTGAAAAACTTATTTGTTCAGCTTCCAGGTAAATCCGTCTTTAGTATCCTTCACTTCAAATCCTAATGCAGCCAGACTGTCGCGTATCTTGTCGCTGGTAGCCCAGTCTTTGTTTGCTTTCGCCTGCATACGCTGTTCCAGCAGCATATCTACCACCTTGCCGTATGCTTCTTCGCGTGCAGCGTTGTTTTCTGCTTCGGCTTTCAGTCCCAATATGTCGAATACGAACAAATGGAATACACTCTTCAGCTCTTCCAAATCTTCTGCACTGATGGTTGCTTTCTTGTCGATAACAGTATTAATCATACGAGTCGCATCGAACAGGTGTGAAATTACAATCGGTGTATTCAAGTCATCGTTCATAGCCTCGTAGCACTTCTCACGTAAGCCCGCAGGAGTAATACCGGTTGTTGTCTTCGACGGAGTAATGCGTTCCAGGTTTTTCAATCCTTCCATCAGACGTTCCAAGCCTTTTTCTGCAGCCTGCAATGCTTCGTTGCTGAAGTCTACTGTACTGCGGTAGTGTGCCTGCAGAATGAAGAAACGGATAGTCATGGCAGAATATGCCTGCGACAACAGCTTGTTGGAACCGTTAAAGAATTCATCCAGTGTGATGAAGTTGCCCAACGATTTACCCATCTTCTGTCCGTTGATGGTAATCATGTTGTTGTGCATCCAGTAATGTACCATGTCATGTCCCTGCGAAGCCACGCTCTGTGCAATTTCACATTCGTGGTGAGGGAAAATCAAGTCCATACCTCCTCCGTGAATATCGAAGTTTTCTCCCAAATATTTGCGACCCATAGCGGTACATTCACAATGCCATCCCGGGAATCCGTTGCTCCAAGGCGAAGGCCAGCGCATGATGTGTTCAGGCTGTGCACATTTCCATAAGGCAAAGTCTGCCGGATTATGCTTTTCCTGCTGTCCGTCCAGTTCGCGGGTTGTGTTGATTACATCATCCAGGTTGCGTCCCGAAAGTTTGCCATAATGATGGTCTTTATTATACTTTGCTACATCGAAATACACAGAACCCTGACTTTCGTAAGCATATCCGTTTTTCAGAATCTGCTCTACCAGTTCAATCTGTTCGATGATATGTCCCGAAGCGTGCGGTTCGATGCTGGGCGGAAGCACGTTCAAAGCTTCCATCGCCTTATGATAACGGTTCAGGTAGAACTGTACCACTTCCATCGGTTCCAGCTGCTCCAGGCGTGCTTTCTTTGCAATCTTGTCTTCACCTTCGTCGGCATCGTGTTCCAGATGGCCTACGTCGGTAATGTTACGTACATAGCGTACCTTATAACCCAAATGAGTGAGGTAACGGAATAAAATATCAAACGTGATAGCCGGACGGGCATGGCCCAGATGGGCATCACCGTATACTGTAGGACCGCAAACATACATGCCCACATGAGGAGCGTGCAACGGAACAAACAGTTCCTTTTTGCGGGTAAGTGTATTGTAAATGGTTAGTTTATTCTCCATAATGAGATAGTTTTTGTTAGAAAGGCAAAAATACATAATTTTTTTGAACCTAACTCACAGAACTACCGTGTTTTTCTTCTCTTTTCCTGTAAGGAAAGATTCTGAAATGTTAATACATCTGTAAGAGATTGATGAAAGTCTTAATACATGTTATAAAACATCATTTTTAGACCGGATTATTTGCAGAATACTAGAAAAGCCGTACCTTTGCATCGTGTTTTTCATAGTATTAGATTTAAGGTTAACAAAGGTTGGAGTACAGCGGTACTCCTTTTTTTATGCCCATACCTCAAGTTATGAAAGAAAATAAGAAAGTTTTGTTGGGAATGAGCGGAGGAACAGACAGTTCCATGGCAGCTCTCTTGTTGCAGGAAGCCGGATACGAAGTAACTGGTGTCACTTTCCGTTTCTATGAGAAAGACGGTCAGACGGCTTATTTGGACGAAGCCCGAGAACTTTGTGAGCGTCTTGCTATTCCCCATTTGGTATACGATGCCCGTGAGGCCTTCCAACAGCATATCATCCGCTATTTTATTGATACTTACATGAAGGGACAGACACCTGTTCCCTGTACACTTTGTAATAATTACCTGAAATGGCCGTTGTTGCAGCAGATAGCCGACGAACGCGGCATTTATCATCTGGCTACCGGTCACTATGTGCGCAAGGTACAGGCGGAAGGTTATTGGCACATACGGTGTGGAGCAGATCCCGACAAAGACCAGTCATTCTTTTTGTGGGGATTGCCTCAAACCATTCTTGAACGGATGCTGCTGCCGATGGGCGAGCTGACCAAGGTGCGTGTCAGGGAACTGGCTGCCGAAAGAGGTTTTCAAAGAGTGGCGCACAAGCGGGATAGCTTTGGGGTTTGTTTCTGCCCGATGGATTATCGCAGTTTCCTGAAGGAACATCTCCCCGAAGGAAGCATTGTGCCCGGCAGTTTTTACGATGAAGAAGGACATTGTATCGGTAAGCACGAAGGCTATCCTTTCTATACGATAGGACAGCGTCGGGGACTGGGAATTTATCTGAATAAGGTTTTGTTTGTCAAACAGATTATTCCCGAAGAAAACAAAGTGATTATCAGCGACAATCTCCAGTCGCTGGAACAGAATGAGATGTATCTCCATCAGTCTTGTGTGATCAATCCCGAAGCTTTGCTGGGAAGAGACGATGTGGTGGTGAAAATACGATACCGTAAACAGGCCAACCGCTGTACAGTGACCCGTATCGGCGACGGCCGTCTGCATGTATGCCTGCATGAACCTCTCGCATCCATTGCTTCCGGACAGGCTGCCGTGTTCTATCGGGACGACAAGGTGCTGGGAGGAGGAATTGTGGAGTGAGCCAAGTGTGAATTGTCTTTTTGTCAGAAATGACAATATGATAATTTACCCCCTTAAAAACAGCCGTTTTTGTATGCGGTATCAGTTGTGCTGACTTTTTCTCGCAAATTTTTTCCTTTGTGAAATTGGAAAAGAAAGTATTATTCTTTATTTCTTGGCAGAGAGATATAAAAGAAGAGAAGGTGGCTTCTTTTTGTGTGTGTATTAAAGGAAATGTTGTCGGAAAGATATTCTTACGGCAAGCGATAGCATACGTAAGAAAAGCAAGTTGGGGTAGTTGAAGAGGCGTGTGAAAGCCATCGGAGAGAGAAAATTTCACACTTTTATAACCATTTGCCTGCGCGATTATTCGCGTAAGCCTTCATTACAGGTCGCGTAAGGCTCCGATACTTGTAACAGAAGCTGCCGATACAAGTATCATCAGCCTCTGTTACAGGTTGGATATGATGTTGTAAAGCATGTATTTGCCTTATTTTAAAGGCTGTTTTCTCCCTTTTTCTTCTTCTGAGTGAAGATAAAGAAGAAAGTAGCGGTTAGCAGAAATCCTCAAATCTTCTCTAATTGTCAGAAAAATTGGTTTTTCTCTGACTTTTGGATTTTAGAAATTCTTCCACATTTCGAGTGCCTTATTTTCGGCTGCTTCCATGATTTCACGTTCGCCCGGACCTTTGTCGTTAATACCGCAAAGATGAAGAATACCGTGGATAATTACACGATACAACTCGGTGTTGTAGTCCGCTCCAAACTGTTCGGCATTGGTACGTACAGTATCCAGACTGATAAACAAATCCCCCGATATGCGGTTTCCTTCGCAATAGTCGAATGTAATGATATCTGTATAATAGTCGTGCTGCAGATACTGGCGGTTGACTTCCAGTATTTTTTCATCCGAGCAGAAGATGTAAGCAATATCTCCCGTTCTTTTCCCGTATGTTTCGGCTACAGCTTTAATCCATGCACTGGTTTCACGCTTGCGGATAGCAGGCATTTCAATGTCTTCGGTCTGATAAGTAATCATATATGTAAGTTTTTAATGAAAGAACAAATAACAGATAAAAATAGCAGAAATAATTCCGGCCAGATCGGCAAGTAATCCACAGGGAACAGCATGCCGCGTTTTAGTCACACCTACACTGCCGAAGTAAACTGCCAGAATATAGAATGTAGTATCGGTAGACCCCTGGAAGATGCACGACAGACGGCCCACAAACGAATCGGCTCCATACGTGTTCATCGCATCAATCATAAGTCCTCTGGCTCCGCTTCCGCTTAAAGGTTTCATCAGGGCAGTAGGCAGTGCACCGGTAAAGTCGCTGTCTATTCCACACAGACTGATGAGGCTGGCCACTCCCTGTATCAGGAAGTCCATGCATCCCGAAGCACGGAATACTCCGATTGCTACCAGAATAGCGACCAGATAAGGAATGATACGTACGGCAGTGGTAAATCCTTCTTTGGCACCTTCTACAAATGCATCGTATACATTGATTTTCTTGCGCATTCCCGCTACGATGAATCCTATGATAATGACAAACAGAAAGACATTGGCTGTCGTAGTAGAATACACATCAATCTGCTGGCGCGACAAGGTACTGAAGAGGTAGATGATGCCTGCAATGAAAAGACTGGTTCCTCCCAAAAACAACAGAATTGTCCGGTTGAGTAAGTTGATACGCTGATACAGACTCACGGCAATGATTCCGGCCAGTGTAGAGAAGAAAGTAGCCAGCAGGATGGGAACAAATACATCGGTAGGCTGGGCAGCTCCCAATTGTGCCCGATATACCATGATACTGATAGGAATCAGGGTGAGTCCGGAGGTATTCAGTACCAGAAACATAATCATGGGATTGCTTGCTGTGTCTTTTTTGGGGTTCAGCTCTTGAAGTCCCTCCATGGCTTTCAGTCCCAAAGGAGTGGCTGCGTTGTCCAGTCCCAGCATATTGGCTGCCAGATTCATAAAGATACTTCCTGTTACCGGATGTCCTTTGGGAATATCGGGAAACAGTTTGCAGAACAATGGAGAAAGAAGACGTGAAAATACCCGGATGACTCCTCCCTGTTCGCCGATGCGCATGATACCCATCCAGAGAGAAAGTACACCGGTCAGTCCCAGCGAGATTTCGAATGCAGTTTTCGACGACTCGAACGTAGAGTTGATGATAGTGGGAAACACTTCCGTATTGCCGAAGAAAACCAGTTGGATGGCTGCCACCACAAAGGCAGCAATGAAAAAGGTAATCCAGATATAGTTTAATACCATTGTCTTTAGTTTTTTAAGTTTATGGTTCAGCAAGCAAACAGAATGCATGCAACTGATACTTGCCCATGAATTATCCGGACAAAAATAGTGAAAGGCGAGCGCAGTACCAAGCCAAACGCTTGCTTTTGAGCGAAAGTAATGCCGAGCCGCATCCTATTTTATGAAAAAATAGTGAAAGGCGAGCGCAGTACCAAGCCAAACGCTTGCTTTTGAGCAAAAGTAATGCCGAGCTGCATCCTATCTTATCAAAAAATGAGGTAACTTTCATTAGAATCAGTTATTTTTGTTTCCATGAAAAAGCATAAATACCTTTTTATCCGGCGAATACTTTTGATGCTCCTCTTATTGGGAGTAATCGTTTTCCGTTTCATACCTGCTGCAGGCGAGTGGTATGCCCGTTGCATTTACCCTTCGGTTTCGTTGGTCTTATCGTGGATTACCTCGTGGATACCCTTTTCGTTAGACGAGTGGCTGGTAGTTTGGGCTGCTGTACTTCTGGTTGCATATCCGTTTTGGGCACGGAAGCATGGCAGGAAGTGGCGTTCGCTTTTGCTTGTTGAGGGAGAAATGGTGCTGTGGATTTATGTCTGGTTCTATTGGGGGTGGGGAAACAACTATTTTCGCGACGGATTTTATCAGCGTGCAGAAGTTGCTCCCCGTGCTTATCACGAAGCAGAGTTCAAACAGTTTTTGCGTGAGTATACAGATAGCCTGAATGCTTCTTACTGTACTGAAACAGAAGAGGAGAGGGAAGACCTTCACCGGCATATCAAGCAATTGTATCGTACTGTGCCGTCCCGTTTCGGTCTGACAGTTCCTTACGATTTTCAGCATCCTAAATATACCTGCTTCAATATCTTGTATTCCAAAGTCGGTGTGTTGGGCTATATGGGACCGTTCTTTGCCGAGTCGCATGTCAACCGCGAACTGCTCCCCGTGCAATATCCTTTCACTTATGCACATGAGTTGTCGCACCTGCTGGGTATCAGCAGTGAAGCAGAAGCCAATTATTGGGCTTATCAGATTTGTACCCGCTCTCACCGCTCCTTTGTACGCTATAGCGGCTATTTCGGAATCCTTCCGTATGTAATTTTTAATGCACGTATGTTACTTGGCGAGTCCGATTATCAGGCTTGGGTAAACACGCTCCGTCCGGAAGTCATTGCCCAATTGAAAGCAGAACGGGCCTATTGGGATGAACGCTACAGTCAAATGTTGGGCAAGATACAGTCTGCTGTCTACGAATTCTATCTGAAAGGAAACCGCATATCAGACGGACAGGAAAACTATGCAGAAGTGGTAGGAATGTTGCTTGCTTTGCCGGCAATTAGATAGAAAACTTGTATAAGACTTCTGTTTTTATTACGGTCGGTGGAATTGTATAACCGTTACAGATGTAATACAAAGGCAATAGATTTTTTTGGGAGTCTTTTTTATCTTCTCAGATAAATATTTATCTTTAAAAAATCGGTAAATGGAAACAATATGAAATCAAAGTATTTTTGTGTAATTGGGATAATTGGCTCTATCTTGTTTTCATGTAAGCAAGGTGAGTCTGTTTCTCGTGTTCTATTAGATGAAATTTCTTTTTCAGAAAAAGAACAGGTGATAAATTGTGCCGGAAACCAGTTTTCTTTTGATTTATTTCGACAACTGTCTTCTCTGGATAGTGCAGAAAATATGTTTGTTTCTCCTTTTAGTGTATCTTGTGCTTTAGGAATGGTAAATTATGGAGCATCAGGTGTTACGCACCAGGAAATAATGGAGGTGATGCAAATACCTGATTCTGTAGCTTTAGTTTTGAATGCTTATCACCAGAAATTAATAGATGGTCTCCCTCGTCTTGATTCTTCTGTTACGGTGAAAATAGCAAATTCGATGTGGTTTAATAAAGAAGTACCGGTAAAAAAGCAGTTTATACAAAAGAATGCAATGTCGTATAAGGCTGTTTCTCATAATCTTGATTTTTCCAAATTAGAATCTGTTGATAAAATAAACGAATGGGTTAGTCGGCAAACAGAAGGCTGCATACGGAAATTTATGTCCAATCTTAGTTCTGACGAACTGCCGGTTTTGGTGAACTGTCTTTATTTCAAAGGAAAATGGAAGTTCCCTTTTGAAAAAAGTGAAACTCGTAAGGAGGTATTTTTTTGTGCAGATAAAACACAAGAGAGTGTGGAAATGATGCATCAGACAGCCTCTTTTTCATACCGTAAGAATGATTATTTCGAGATGGCTACCTTTCCTTATGGGAACAGTTCGTATGCAATGACTATTTTGTTACCTGACGTGAATAAATCTTGGAAAGAATGTATGGATGTACTGGATGGAAAAAGTTGGGAAACATGGATGACAGACTCTGTGGAAGAAGTATTGCTAGATGTAAAACTTTCCAAGTTGGTCTTGAAAAATAAATACCAGATGAATCGTGTTTTATCGGCAATGGGAATGTCCAATGCATTTACGGTACATGCCGATTTCACGAATCTGACAGATAGAAAACCTATGTGTATTGGAAAAGTTGAACATGCATCTTTTCTTGAGTTGAATGAACAGGAAACAAAGGCTGCTGCTGTAACAGGGATGACAGTTGTATTCGAATCTGAAATGATCCCTATTGAACCTGTAATTCCTTTTTATGCCAATCGTCCTTTTTTGCTCATTATTCATGAAATGGGTAATCATACAATTATTGGGAAAGTGTTTTGTCCCAATAAATAAATTACATTTGCAGGAGGAACACTATGCACTGTTGAATTTAGATAAATGATTTAAAAACAATGATACTCAATATTCTTCTTTTGATAGGCGGACTTGCCTTGATTCTTTTGGGAGCAAATGGGCTGACAGATGGAGCAGCCTCAGTAGCCAAACGTTTTCATATATCCGATCTGGTCATCGGACTTACCATAGTCGCTTTCGGAACTTCGGCTCCGGAACTGGTTATCAGTGTACTTTCGTCTATACAGGGAAGTGCGGAGATGGCTATTGGTAATGTAGTGGGAAGCAATATCTTCAATGTGCTGATGATTATTGGCTGTACAGCCATGGTTCTTCCGATACAGGTAGGAAAAGGTACGATGAGCAAGGAGATACCATTGGTTATCCTTTCGGCACTGATGTTTGCCTGCTTTGCCAATGATGTATGGCTGGACGGAGGTGAGAAGAATGTTATCAGCCGTATCGACGGATTGGTGCTGTTGGGATTTTTCCTGATATTCATGCGCTACACGTTTGCTATTGCCCGCAATGGAGAAGGACAGGAGGAAGAGCAGAAAGTCAAGGAATTGCCCGTCTGGAAATCTGTTCTGTATATTGTGGGAGGTTTGGCCGGACTGATATTCGGTGGACAATGGTTCGTAGATGGAGCCAGTGGGGTAGCCCGTGCCTTGGGCGTAAGCGAATCTGTGATTGGCTTGACACTGGTAGCGGGAGGAACCTCCTTGCCCGAACTGGCCACTTCTGTAACAGCAGCCTTGAAAAAGAATCCGGGCATTGCCATCGGTAATGTAATAGGCAGCAATCTGTTCAACCTATTCTTTGTTTTGGGAATCAGTGCAAGCATCTCTCCACTTCCGATGGGAAACATCAACAATGTAGACATTGCCGTACTGGTAGCTTCTTCTGTACTCTTCTGGCTGGTAGGTTGGTTCTTTAAAAAGCGGACCATTACCCGTATTGAGGGAGCCTTGCTGGTGATTTGCTATGTGGTCTATACGGCTTGGCTTATTATGCAGCAATAGGCTTTAATCGGTCCATCGCAAGCCTATTATCAGGCGGTTAGGTACGAAAATGAAAGAATTAAAATTATTCTTCGGATAAAAAATATTATCTTTACCGCTTGAAATTTCAAGCATAATGAACAGATGGCCATTCTAATTAAAAAAGTAAGTAATAAAAAAGACCTTAGGCGTTTTATTCGTTTCAACTACGAGCTCTATAAAAACAATCCTTATTCAGTTCCCGACCTGTACGATGACATGGTAGGTACATTCAGTACAGAAAAGAATGCTGCATTTGAGTTTTGCGAAGCAGACTATTTCCTGGCTTACAAAGATGACAAGCTGGTAGGTCGTGTGGCTGCCATTATTAACCGTCGTGCGAATGAGACATGGAACAAGAAGGAAGTCCGCTTTGGATGGATTGATTTTGTGGATGACCCGGAAGTGTCGAAAGCCTTGCTTGATACTGTAGAAGTATGGGGAAAAGAACGCGGAATGGAGGCTATTGTAGGACCGTTGGGCTTTACCGATATGGATGCAGAAGGAATGTTGGTAGAAGGATTCGACCAACTGAGCACGATGGCAACCATTTATAATTATCCTTATTATCCCCAGCATATGGAACGTCTGGGCTTTGAGAAAGAAGCCGATTGGGTAGAATATAAGCTGACTGTGCCCGATAAACTGCCTGAAAAGTTTGTCCGTATTTCGGAAATTATCCTTCAGAAATATAATTTGAAAATCAGGAAACTGAAACGTAGCGAAATCAAAGAGAAGAACTACGGTCAGAAGATTTTCGATTTGATAAATGAGGCTTATGCACCTCTGTATGGCTATTCCAAAATGACACAGGGACAGATTAATCAATACATCAAGACTTATCTTCCTCTTATCGACCTTCGTATGGTTTCACTGGTAGAAGACGAAGCTGGAGAATTGGTTGCAGTGGGTATTTCGATGCCTTCTCTTTCCAAAGCTTTGCAGAAAGCCAAGGGAAAGATGCTTCCTTTCGGATGGTTCCATTTGTTGAAAGCCTTGTTTGTAAAGAAACCCGATGTGCTCGATTTGCTGTTGGTAGGAGTGAAGCCGGAGTATCAGAGCAAGGGAGTAAACGCATTGCTTTTCTATGATTTGGTTCCTACTTATCAGAAAATGGGCTTTAAATATGGAGAAAGTAATCCTGAACTTGAACTGAATAAAAAAGTGCAGGCACAATGGAGTGCGTTCGAATCTGTACAGCATAAGCGCCGTCGTGCTTTCCGTAAGAGTATTGACCGTTAAGAATTGACAATTGATAATGGACAATTGGCAAGAGAGGTCCTTTCGTCAACTTAAAAGAAATCGTATGGAAGAATTGAACGAACAACAAAATAGCTCTGTTTCCTATACCGAGGAGAACATCCGCCACCTGAGCGATATGGAACATGTACGTACCCGTCCGGGTATGTATATTGGCCGTCTGGGAGACGGTTCACAAGCCGAAGACGGTATTTATGTGCTGCTTAAGGAAGTACTCGACAACAGTATTGACGAGTTCAAGATGGGGGCAGGAAAGCGGATTGATATCCAGATGGAGGACAATCTGCGCGTATCGGTGCGCGACTACGGTCGAGGTATTCCTTTGGGAAGTCTTGTCGATGCGGTGTCGATGCTGAATACCGGAGGAAAATATGATACAAAGGCATTCAAGAAGAGTGTCGGTCTGAATGGAGTAGGTGCCAAGGCTGTCAATGCGTTGAGTGCCCGCTTTGTGGCACGCAGTGTGCGCGACGGACAGATGCGTGAAGCGATATTCGAAAAAGGTAACTTGGTGAGCGATGTAACCGGTCCTACTGACGAAGAGCACGGTACCTATATCTTTTTTGAACCCGACAATACGCTGTTTCTGAATTACCACTTCCGTCCGGAGTTCATCGAAACCATGTTGCGTAATTATACGTATCTGAACACCGGTTTGTCCATTTATTATAACCATCATCGTATTGTCAGCCGTAACGGGTTGGAAGACTTGCTGAACGATAATATGACAGCGCAGGGATTGTATCCTATTATCCATCTGAAGGATGAGGATATTGAGATAGCCTTTACTCATAGCCCGCAATATGGTGAGGAATATTACTCGTTTGTAAACGGACAGCATACTACGCAGGGTGGTACACATCAGAGTGCGTTCAAGGAACATATAGCACGTACCATCAAAGAGTTTTACGGAAAGAACCTGGAGTTTCAGGATATTCGTAACGGGCTGGTGGGAGCCATTGCTATTAATGTGATTGAGCCTACATTCGAAAGTCAGACCAAGATTAAGTTGGGTTCGCTGACTATGGCACCGGAGAAAGACTCTGATGGAAATCCGTATCCGCTTTCCGGAATCAGTGTCAATAAGTTCATTGGCGATTTTATCAAGGAAAAGGTAGACAATTATCTGCATCAGCATACCGATGTGGCAGAAATCCTGCTACAAAAGATTCAGGAGTCGGAAAAAGAGCGTAAAGCCATTGCCGGTGTGACCAAAATAGCTCGCGAGCGTGCCAAAAAGGCCAATTTACACAACCGTAAATTGCGTGATTGCCGTATTCATCTGAACGATATAAAAGGAGCCAAGAAAGACGAGGATGACGACCCGCGTCTGGAAAGTTCTATCTTTATTACCGAGGGAGATTCTGCAAGTGGTTCTATTACCAAGAGCCGCGATGTCAATACGCAGGCAGTATTCAGTTTGCGTGGTAAACCGCTCAACTCTTACGGACTGACCAAGAAGGTGGTGTACGAGAACGAAGAATTCAACCTTTTGCAGGCTGCTCTGAATATTGAAGACGGGCTGGATGGTTTGCGTTATAATAAAGTAATTGTAGCAACCGATGCCGATGTCGACGGTATGCATATTCGTCTGCTGATGATTACTTTCTTCCTTCAGTTCTTCCCCGATTTGATTAAGAAAGGGCATGTATACATTCTGCAGACCCCTTTGTTCCGTGTGCGCAACCGTAAAAAAGGAGTATACGAAACGATTTACTGCTATTCGGAAGACGAACGTCTGGCGGCCATCGAGAAATTAGGACCTAATCCGGAAATCACCCGATTCAAAGGTTTGGGAGAGATTTCGCCGGATGAATTCCGTAACTTCATTGGCAAAGATATGCGTCTGGAACAGGTTACCTTGCGCAAAACCGATGCCGTGAAAGAGTTGTTGGCTTTCTATATGGGTAAGAATACTATGGAACGTCAGAATTTTATTATTGATAACCTGGTAGTAGAAGAAGATATTGTTTGAAAATGAAAAGAGCCATATTTCCCGGTACATTCGATCCGTTTACTATCGGGCATTATTCTGTGGTGCAGCGTGCACTGACCTTTATGGATGAAGTAATTATCAGTATTGGTATCAATGAAAGCAAACGGACCTGTTTTCCTACGGAAAAGAGAGTAGAGATGATTCGGAAACTTTACGCAGATGAGCCTCGTGTAAAGGTAGAAGCTTACGATGGACTGACCGTCGACTTTGCTTTGCAACATGAAGCACAGGTCATTATTCGTGGTATTCGTACCGTACGCGATTTCGAGTACGAAGAAACCATTGCCGATATCAATCGTAAGCTTTCGGGCATTGAAACCATTCTGCTTTTTACAGAACCGGAACTTACTTCAGTAAGCTCCACTATCGTTCGCGAGCTTCTTCAGTTCGGAAAAGACGTAACCCCTTTCTTGCCGGAGGGCATGGATATTAATTTGTAGTAGATTATGAAAAAACTGATTATAGTAGTTTTAAGTTGTTTTCTCTTTTGGGGAATGGGAATATCCCAGAATAAACTTCTCGATTCCCCTTCCCGCAAGCTCCAGCTGGCAGAGTTTGCCATAGCCAATTTGTACGTCGATAAGGTAGATGAAGACAAGATGGTGGAAACAGCCATTGTCAGTATGCTGGAACAACTCGATCCACACTCTACTTACTCCAATCCCGAGGAAGTGCGTAAGCTGAACGAACCGTTGCAAGGCAATTTCGACGGCATCGGCATCCAGTTCAATATGGCTACCGATACCCTGTTCGTCATTCAGCCGGTATCCGGAGGTCCATCCGAGAAAGCAGGTATTCTGGCAGGCGACCGTATCATTCAGGTAAACGATACCCTGATAGCAGGTGTCAAGATGAGTACCGAAGAAGTGATGCGCCGCTTGCGTGGAAAGAAAGGAACAGAAGTCAATCTGAAAATTATGCGTAGGGGAGTAGACGAACTGCTTTCGTTTACCGTCAAGCGCGACAAGATACCTGTATACAGTCTGGATGCCTCGTACATGGTTACCGATAAAACAGGCTACATCCGTATCAACCGCTTTGCAGCTACTACGGGAAAAGAATTCTCCGATGCCCTTTCTTCTTTGCAAAAACAGGGAATGAAAGATCTGATTCTCGATTTGCAAGGCAATGGAGGCGGTTATCTCAATGCCGCTATCGACCTTGCCAACCAGTTTTTGGACAAGAAAGAGCTGATAGTTTACACCGAAGGACGGAGAAACCCCCGTTCCGAGTTCCGTGCCGAAGGAAACGGACGCTTCCGCAAAGGCCGTCTCATTGTATTGGTTGATGAGTTTTCGGCTTCTGCCAGCGAGATTGTGTCGGGTGCGGTGCAAGACTGGGACCGTGGAATGATTGTAGGCCGTCGTACCTTTGGAAAGGGACTGGTGCAACGTCCGGTCGATTTGCCAGACGGCTCTATGATACGCCTTACAGTAGCCCGTTATTACACACCTTCGGGACGCTGCATACAGAAACCCTACGAAAGCATCGAACAATACAACCGCGACTTGATAGACCGTTACAACCGCGGAGAAATGTTGAGTGCAGACAGCATTCATTTTCCCGACTCGCTCAAATATACCACTCATAAGTTGGGACGGACTGTATATGGGGGAGGTGGTATTATGCCCGACTATTTTGTTCCGATAGATACCACGATGTATACCGATTATTATCTGGCTTTGCGCGATAAGGGAGCCATCATGCAACTCAATCTGAAACTGATGGACCGTCATCGTACCGAATGGCTGAAACAGTATAAAACCTTTAAACGCTTTAACAAGGAGTTTCTGATAACTCCTGCCATGCTGGAAGAACTGAAGGAAATAGGTAAGTCTGTAGGAGCCGTTTATAAGGAAGAAGAGTATCAAACCGCTCTTCCTCTTCTCAAAACACAGATGAAGGCATTGATAGCCCGCGATCTTTGGAATATGAGTGAGTACTTCCAGGTGATTAATACACAGAACAGCAGCATGCAAAAAGCCTTGGAATTGCTCCAGAAGCCGGGAATGGATTTCCCTGTGCGTCAATAGATGTTTGGGGTTGAAGAGCATCAAGTGCGCTGGACGTACCTCCCGGTAATTTAAAATACTACTCCTTTCGTATTCTGTACGAAGGGAGTAGTATTTGTTTTATCAATCATCTTTCCATATAGTTTCAAATTCTTTATTCCATTTTTATTTTCAACTTGATATCTAAGAGATTTTGGTCGTCTTCTTCATAAAAGTCTAATACAATTTCTTCTCTACCATCTTGTCTTGTGAGGATGATTATTCCATTTGGATCATCATCAAATTTGAAATCCCAATTAAAAGCAGATAGATTTGGAATCATGTATAATCCACAATTTGTACTTTGGTCCAACCAAATGAAATATGGTACATTTTCATCTTGAGTTATAGAGTGTACAATTTCCTTTAATTTCTTTTTGTCCTCAAAAGGAATTGTTTCTTTGTATACACATAACCAAGATTTATTTCGTGATAAAAAATCATCCGTATCTACGATGCTTAATAGCTGATTGGTTGTAACCTCAGTTTTTAGAATTCGTCTTAGAGTATTTAAATACTCTGGTAGGTAATTGACTTTGCCAAATAATCTTCTCCTTTTCTGCTCGTATGTTTCGTTGTGCATCTATTCCCCGATTAATGTTAAAGGTAATATTTGTTTTATTTTATAAGGGCGACTTTCGGACGGAGACCATTTGAATTTTTCTTGGAATAAAGCTATTATTTCATTTTGTAAGGTAATAGGAATGGATTGCCTTCTCCATCCTTTGACCGTTATGTCTATAGCATTTCCTTGTCTGTCAATATAGAAATCAATTAGAATTTTTAAAGTATCCATTTTTTCTTTTTTCATAAAAGGCAGGCATCTTTGTCTGATGCTGTCATAAAAAAGTGATTTTTTCATGAGTAAAAGAGGAGAATGCTGTATTATTGTATCGTTTAGCACGTTCTCTCCCTTTGAAATAAACTCTTTTATTTTATCAATAAACAAATGATTGATTTCATAAAGGCTGTCCCTGTATTGTAAACTATGATTTCCTATACATGTAACTTCTACTCCTTTTGGAGTAAACATATAGATTTTGCATCTAACATCAACAGGATATTCAGTTGTGTATTTATCTTTTAGTAACATTTTCTTAAACTCGGTAAGGTATATTGAGTCGCGCAATATGACCTTTTCATAAGGTAAAGAGGACTCAAAATTATTACAGTTGATTCCAATTGTTGTCATGAGATTAAAATCCACATAATGTATAAGAATACTGTCTATATGATGAATTTGTGGAGTTATTGCTTGTAGTTTTAAATTAGCGAAAACGGTCAGTATAAATATAAATAAGGCATTCTTCATAGAGGATGTAAATTAAACTGTGTCAGCAAAGTTAATATTTTATTCGGCAGTGTATAGACAGATTTTAAAAAGATAGCTGCCTAAAATTTAAGCAGCTACCTTTATTATCACGAATGAATTATATTGGGGTTACTTTCGCTGAATCTTTTCCTTATTTATGTAAGATTAGATATCAATTATCTTTCCATATAGTTTCAAATTCTTCTTTGGATATAAAATGGTCATATTCCCAATTGATATCATAAAATTTAATTCTGTCGATATTGGAATCTTGATTGCCCGCTGATTCTACAGATAATACAGTTGTGCCATCTTCGGAAAGAGTAAGTCTTTGCTGTAAACTGTCACCCACAAAATGGTAATATACAATGGTTTTATCTTCTTCTCTTTTCAGGTAACTGTGGTAATCCGGCAATGGTTTCCTTTTTATAATTTCGTATTCTACTTGAGTATAGATATAATATCCGCTTTTCATACGCATTACGATTTCATTGTATGGAAATACCTCCCCTTTTTCTATTAGATTTTCATATTCTTTGGAAAGAGTACCAATTTTTATGAACGGTTCATTGATATGCCATATCCACCAGTTTTCAAGAGGATTGAGAGGGATGATAGTCCAAAGTCCGTCTATTTTTTCCGTAGTGTCTCTTTGAGTGTATCCAAACCAGATTTTCTGTAGCCCTTCTAACCCTAATTCCTTTGCTGTCCCTATTTTATACCATGCATTAAAGTAAATTCCCGCCCTTAATACGGTATGTGCATAAAATGCCACCTCATCTTTTATTATATCGTTTATAACGGGTTTATATTCCATGGGATAATGTGTTTTGAACACACGTATGACAGAGCTGTTCAGTTGAGTCATATCCTTTGCTATGTACTGGAAAAAGCATTTGAATTTTCCTTCAATTTCTGCGCAAAATACATTGCCTATTCTTGTAACGATTCTTTTTGCCATTTTCGAACAGATTTTTTAGTGTGGGAATTATCGATTCATGATATAGTATACGGCATCATAATGATCCAATCGGCAATACAAGCCGTGTTGGAATAAGAGATAAATTATATAATCAATTTCAGGAAAGGTCAAATCTTTATTAAACACATTGTCTGAGGTGAATTTTTTGATTATTCCATCTATACCTTCTGTTTCGTATATGGATTTTATATGTGGTATCTCTTTAATTATACTTGCCTTGCAATCTTCAAAAGTGTCGTTATATACATAGATGTATTTTTTCTTTATGATAGCATCGTATAGTTGGTTTGAAAAGATTTCCCAGCTTATCAAGTCGCTGCGATTAACAATATATTCAAAATCATCAGATCCCATACATATTAAAGCCGAGTCTTGTCCTGAACAGATAGGAATAATGATCTCTGCATTGCCGCGTGTAGAAGGTTGTTCCGTGATAATATCATACAATAAATCCTTCTTTTCCTGTGCACAATTCGTGAATATGCAGGCAATTAGTAAACAGATAATGTATTTCATGGCTCGTTCGAATAATTTTTATTGTTATTAGGTCTATAAAAGCTCTAATAATCCCAATCGGGGAGAATAAATCGAAGTTAATAGACTAATTAATAATATAAAAGCATTTATTCCTATGATAATAGATAGAGATTCCATCCATTTTATTTTTATGTTTTTATGATTGTATTGTACTACTTGAGTATCAGCAGCATAATCTCCTAATCTTCTGCCTTTTCTATGATAGAGCATAAATAATAAATCAATAGGCCCCAGTAAATAGAATAAGTTTCTTAACAAACATTTTATGGGACTGGCTACTTGTCCGGTTTTACAATCAATAACTTGTTGTTTGAGTATAATTCGTCCTATACTTCTTCCATTAAAACAATCTTTGTATAAGAAAAATCCCTCGGCAAACCATATCCAATAGTTGGGCTCCATATCCGTAATACCAGCTATTGCAAAAATGAACATTAAAATAATAAGTACGATTACTGCAGCAATGAAATCAATAACCATTGCAAAATATCTTTTAATAAACTCCATACTACTTAATCAGTTAAATGTTTTGATTACTAATAACTCTTTTTTTTGCAAGGAGTTATCTTTATTTTTGTTGAATACTATTCTTTGTGTGTAAGGATATCTATCATTTTTAAATCATTGATTTGTTTGGCAAAATCCAATGGAGAGCGATTGGCTTTGTTCTTGTTCTTGCATTCTATTGGTCTATAAATTTCAATATCTAAAAAATATTGAAAGTCTTCTTCATAGAAATCTAATACCAATTCTTCCTTTTTATCTTGTCTGATAAATACAATGATTCCACTCTTTTCATCTTCATATTTGAAGTTCCAATTGAAAACCGATAAATTAGGGATAGGTAGTAATCCACATTCTTTTACATTGGTTAGTTCCATCATATAGTTGGTATTCCAATCCAGTAGTTTCGACCACACTATTCTTTGTAAATTCTCTTTGTCTTCAAATGGGATTGTTTCCTTGTAAAATAAAGTATCGGAGTCAAAGTCTATCTGTTCTAAAAAGCAGTCTGTTTCTACAATAGAAAGAAGCATATCGGCTGTAACTTCTATATTCAATAGTTTATTGAGCTGTTGTAAGTATGCAGGTAGAAAGTTGACTTTGCCAAATAATCTTCTTCTTTTCTGTTCGTATGTTTCGTTGTGCATCTTTTCCATTTATTGTCTTTTGTTACTTTTTGCGTTTATGCTTTGGATTGAATTAGCAAAATGGCAATAATTGATATCTAATATCCATAAAATCCTTTAAGGTCATCTTCGTTTGGAGGAAACATAAAAAACTGTTTGGCTATAGATGACATAGCTGATGAAAGTTCTTCCAGTTCTTTTTGAGCTTTTTCTTCTCCGTATAGTAACATTGTATAATGGCAATATGTAGCAACAGCCATCATGTAATCTCCTTTTGATAGCTTTTGAGGGTCATCTGATTGTAAGTATTCTAAGATTTCCTTTTTGTGATTATCAATGTAGGTTTTTATGATAGAAACTATTTTGTGTAGATATTTCTTTTCACCTTCCTTGTCATTTTTTGCATGGCATTGCATTGCTTTAAAGCGATTTTTTATAACGATTAAATACGGATAGTCTTTTATGTATTCATATTTATTTAAGGAATATACATACTCAACCGCCTTGTCGTATTCTTCCATTTCAGCTAAAATACCTAATTTCCCTAATTCAAAATAATAGAGTTTTGAATACCCCTTTTCGATAGCTTCTTCTACCAAATAGAGAGCCGAGTCTAAATACTCTTTATGCTTTGGGGAAGTTGTTTGGTACATAAAGATATATTGTGAAGATTCTTCTTTGTAATTTTTAAATAGAGAATCTACCAATACAGAGTCGGCAGATGACAAGTCTGCCTTTTTTGCTCCATGATTCTGACAGCTTGCAAAGACGACGGTTAGCAATAATATTTGTAATAGTCTTTTCATTTTAGTATAGATTAAAACAGGTTCTTTAGTGAAGATAAGGTGCGGAGATGCTTTTATAATTTCTCATTACCTTCGTAATCATAATATTTTAAGGTATTGCCAATTATCCAATTATTGATAAAATCAATAAGACTATTATTTGTGATTTCCGGCAAATCAGTTTCGCTATATTCATAGTCATGTTGCCAAAAGACAATCTGATTGGAAAATCCTTGGTTTGTTTTTATTCTTGTATCAAAACAATAGGAGTTTCCGAAACCATCAGGACTAAAAGGTATCAGATATTCATATTGAGGGTTTATCACCTCGTAATGTTCAAATTGATACGCGTTTACCAGATCATATTTATTTTTTGCAATACCAAGTACTTCATCTCCCATCAGGCTAAATCCATTTGTAATACTTAATAAATATTTATAATCCTCAGGGAGAGGTGAATTAAACTTCGATTCGAATCGAGCTATTTCTTCCTCTAATACAGGATTATTAATCTCTAAAAGGTGAGGTGAGAATCTTAATAACTCTGCTATAATTAGATCAACTTCCTTTTTCATTTCATTTTTGTTCGTATTCATTTTTCCAATATTCTTTTTTTGCTTTATTAAATTCACTTCTATCTATTTGACTTTCTTTATTATGATTTGGATACAAACTGTTGATAAACATATTTTAGTCATCTATTTATCTGTTATGCGTTTACTGATGGAAGGAAACCTCTTCAAATATAGAATTTTAATAGTGTCTCCTGTATGATATGTCGTATCTTCTTCGTAGATATCAGTACCAGACTCATAGGTTTTCCCATCTTTTTGGAATACATAGTAGTAATGAGGTTTGACAGAGTATCTACTCAGCTTATTGCGTACTAATACACCGCCTAAAACAGCTTTTCCTTCTTTTCCATATATTGGTAATATTATATATTTTGTAATAAGATTGAAAGAAGGAAGAAAAAAGCATAGTAGAACAAAGCAAGTTAATATTATTTTCCCTTGCTTTAAATCCTTTTTCTCTTTGAGTAAACGCATGTTTCGTCTTTGAATACGTTTTTCTTCGCGTAAGGCTATTTTATCTGGGTTTCTTGTCTTTTTTCGTTTCATCTTATGCCTATTTAAAATCGCATCCAGTTATACTACTATTAATCTCAGGGTTTGATGGTAGATATACAATTATTAATGAATCTCCAACTTTTTTGTCATTATCAGTAATTGTGTGCCCATAATAATACCTTTCCCTAATTTTAAATTTATAATATTGGGTGAATCGTCTCCCAGTTTCGTAAATAGTTCCTACGATGCATTGTCCATTTCTTTTTAGTAAGTATCCTTTATAAAAATTGTTTATGCCTATCGCTCCAATAAATATTACTATAATGGCTATGATAATATTATTACGTGTGAAAATTTTCTTTTGTTTTTTCTTTTCAAGCAAGCGTGCATTTCTTCTTTGAATACGTTTTTCTTCACGTAAGGCTATTTTATCTGGGTTTCTTGTCTTTTTTCGTTTCATCCTATTTCTATGATGTTTCTGTTTTTACTTTTGAGTAAGATTTCCGTTTTTACTTTTGAGTAAGATTTCCGTTTTTATTCTCGTAACGGTGTGCTTTTCTTTTACATTTCGTTTAGTGCTTCCTCTTCTGGAACTGATTTAATAATTGATGTGTCTCTCATGTAAAAAAAGTTGTATATAGACAGGCTGTCTTTGTATACAATCTCTCTGTTGGGTAGTTTAAGAATGACACTGTCCATATGGTTCAGATATGACTTTGCAACTTTCTTTTGCTTAAGCTTTACAGCTAAAAACAATAAATAAGATCTGCCTGCTTGGGGTATATAGACAGAGTCTATATGATTATGAACATCATAATGGCAGTATATTTTGACAGGTTCATTTGTTTTGTTGTAAAATAAAAATGCTTGGGATCTCCAACAGCCTGTAAGTGTAATTATTAATATTGCGATGAATAGCAGGTTTTTCATATTATGAACGATTGGGTTAAATTGTTGTATTCCTCTGTATTCAGTAGTATTATCTGGATTCTGTTTCCATCACCTTTTTCAATTTTTCTGCAAATTCTATATAATCTTGCAATTTGTTTCTTGCTCCGTTGGTAGAATGGGAGTTTTCATCCTCTTTCATATAACCGGATAACTCAGTTTCAAATTTTTGAATGTAATAATTCAGTCTCCATAAGGCAAGATCATTTCTTCCTTCTAAATAGTAGGCAATGGGTAATCTGGTATGACACCAAGTTTCAAACTTGGAGTAAATAAAACCACTTTCCATTTCTGCTATCAAATTTTTTCTGTCCGATATATAGTCCATATAGGGAATGGCTTTTTTAACAACCGTTTGTGTCATATCGTCTATTTGTGGAATTATATCTTCCTCTTTTCGGAATGTCCAGCATAAGTCATCAGTTCTCACAAGGTTGAGCAGCATAGTGTAAAAAGTGCTATAGCTATAATGAGGATAGGGGAAATGAAAGTTGAAGAACTTTCGCTGCAAATCGAATTCATCCTTATAGCCTACTGCAATCCCTGGATATATAGCTTTTACACCAGGATGATAATAGGAGGGAGGAAATTCTATTCTTTGCCACACATTCTTGTTTATATCCCGCGTGAAACAGTTTCCACTTCGTTTTACAAATCCATACGGTGCCAAACGTTCTGCTAAAGCTTGTATAATTTGTTTTTGTAGTTCTTTCATTGTGGATAAAGTAAAATAATGTGAGCTCGAAATACAGATAAATATATTTTGCTGATAATTAATAATATAGTGATAAATGTATTAAACTTATAGCACCGGATTATAAGATTTAAACAATTACCACTGTGTTTCCATAGTCTAAAGTTACAGAGATTTATTGTATGGCTGATGATTTATTCCTATGATAATAGATATCTATCCATTTTATGTTTTTATGATTGTATTGTACTACTTGAGTATCAGCAGCATAATCTCCTAATCTCCTGCCTTTTCCATGATAGAGCATAAAATAATAGATGTTACGGTTCAAATTCTCGTAACGGCATGCCTCTCTCTTTCATAGCGTCGTATAGTAGCCCTTTTTTGGGAACTGATTTAATAACTGATGTGTCTCTCATGTAGAAAAAGTTATATATAGACAGGCTGTCTTTGTATACAATCTCTCTGTTGGGTAGCTTAAGAATGACACTGTCCATATGGTTCATATATAAATTGGCAACATTCACAATCTTAAGCTTTACAGTTATAAAAGGTAAATTATAATAGCCTGATGGGGGAATATAGACTGAAGAGTCTATATGATTACGGGAATCATAATAGCAATACATTCTGACAGGTTCATTTGTTTTATTATAAAGACCAAATGATTGGATTCTATAACAGCCTGTAAGTGTAATTAATATTGCGATGAATAGCAGTTTTTTCATATTATGAACGATTAGGTTAAATCTTTGTATCGCAAATATATATATATATATATTCATAATCCAGTATCTGCATCTATGTTTTTTATCTGGGATGTTTCTGATAACGGCATAGGGAGGATTGGGATGGATATATGCTATTTGTTGTCAATAAGAAAACCGGTGATACAAGTAGTCTGCAGAAGATGGATTTTCTTGTAAAACACTTGTTTTCCGCTATTTGATTTTGTATATTTGTAGGAGAACGAAAGGCGTCTCTCTATAAGGAGACACCCGTATCATTGGGCTGGGACGAGTGTCTCTTTGCAATGAGACGAGTGTCTCCTTGCAGTGGGACGCCCGATAAACCTAAATCTTATATTATGGCAATAAAATTTGAATTCTATCGGACACCGGTTACTGCCGGTACCCAAAAAAAACGTTATTATCCCAAAGTTATACACTCGCGCTGTGTGGATACTGAAAAACTGTCGCAGGAAATACACAAGTGCTGCACGCTGACTGTGAGTGATGTGCGGGCTGTGCTGATTGCCTTGAGCGAACAGCTTGCTTCTCATCTGGAAAGTGGGGAACGGGTACATCTGGACGGACTGGGATACTTTTCTGTTACATTGAAAGCACCCGAGGTGTCCGATCCTAAAACGACCCGTTCTACCTGCGTCAGTGTAAAGACGGTTCGCTTTCGCCCGGATGCGGAGTTGAAGGAACTGCTGGAAGAAGCAGAAATCAGACGGTCGGACTGGAGGCCGCATTCGCAGGTATGGACCGATGAGGAGATGGAGAAACGGCTGGCCGACTATTTCCGTTCGGAACCTTTCCTGACACGCCGGAAATTTCAGGAGCTTTTTACTCTTACCAGAACAACGGCTCTCCGGTATATCCATCGGCTGATAGAGGAGGGAAAGTTGCGGAATGCCGGCACACGTGCGCAGCCGGTATATGTAGAGGGGAAAACCTCGTCAACATATTAAAGAATTATTTCCGTAATCGCTTGTATTATCTGTGGAAAACATCTAATTTTGCACTGCATATTTTATGTTTTTTTGAGTTGGCAAGTGGATTAGGCTTTCCTCGATTTAACAAAGGTATTCAAAACCTTGTTCACTCGTAACCCGAAACCTTGTCGGTTCAAAAAAAGGCTTGAAAACTCAATCAAAACAATTAAATAATTTTTTAAAATCAATCATTTATGTGGTTAAGTAATTCATCTATTGGACGGAAAGTGGTGATGAGTGTAACTGGTATCGCCCTTGTCCTGTTTCTAACATTTCACATGGCGATGAACCTTGTTGCATTGTTCTCGGGAGAGGCATACAACATGGTTTGTGAGTTCCTCGGAGCAAACTGGTACGCATTGGTAGCTACAGTGGGACTGGCTGCTTTGTTCGTAATTCACATTCTTTATGCTTTCTGGTTGACTGTACAGAACCGTGCAGCTCGCGGTCATGAACGCTATGCAGTGACTGCAAAACCGAAAAACGTAGAATGGGCTTCTCAGAACATGCTGGTACTGGGTATCATTGTAATTCTGGGTCTGGCTCTTCACTTTGTGAACTTCTGGTACAAAATGCAGTTTGCTGAAATCATCGGCAACCCGATGATGGGTGGTCTTCATGCTGCCGACGGTTATGGTTACATCATGCAGACTTTCTCTAACCCGGTATTCTTTGTTCTGTACATCGTTTGGCTGGCTGCCTTGTGGTTCCACCTGACTCACGGTTTCTGGAGTGCTATGCAGACTTTGGGATGGAATAACCAAATCTGGATCAACCGCTGGAAATGCATCTCTAACATCTATTCTACCATCATCGTACTTGGCTTCATGCTGGTAGCTGTTGTATTTTTTGTGAAAAATTTATAAGAGGTAACGAGGTTACAAGGTAACGAGATAACAAGGTTAAGAGATTACAGGGTAACGAGGTAATCAAAGCCTTGTCAACTTGTCAACTGAAGCCTTGTCCTCTCACAATTTAAAATTAAAAACATTATGACTAAGATACTTGATTCTAAGATTCCTGAAGGCCCGATAGCTGAGAAATGGACTAACTATAAAGCTCACCAGAAATTGGTGAACCCGGCTAACAAACGCCGTTTGGATATCATCGTGGTAGGTACTGGTTTGGCAGGTGCTTCTGCTGCTGCTTCACTGGGTGAAATGGGATTCCGTGTATTCAACTTCTGTATTCAGGACTCTCCTCGCCGTGCACACTCTATCGCTGCACAGGGTGGTATCAATGCTGCTAAAAATTATCAGAACGACGGTGACTCTGTATATCGTCTGTTCTACGATACTGTAAAAGGTGGTGACTATCGTGCTCGTGAAGCAAACGTTTACCGTCTGGCTGAAGTTTCAAACAACATTATCGACCAGTGCGTGGCACAGGGTGTTCCTTTTGCTCGCGAATATGGTGGTACACTGGCTAACCGTTCGTTCGGTGGTGCACAGGTATCTCGTACTTTCTATGCGAAAGGTCAGACTGGTCAGCAGTTGTTGCTGGGTGCTTACTCTGCTTTGAGCCGTCAGGTAGGTGCTGGTACTGTAAAATTGTTTACTCGTTACGAAATGCTCGATGTAGTATTGGTTGACGGTCGTGCTCGCGGTATCATCGCTAAGAACCTGGTAACTGGTAAGTTGGAACGTTTCGCTGCTCACGCAGTGGTTATCGCAACAGGTGGATACGGTAACACTTACTTCTTGTCTACTAACGCAATGGCATGTAACGTTACTGCTGCAATGTCTTGCTACCGTAAGGGGGCGATGTTTGCAAATCCGGCTTACGTGCAGATTCACCCGACTTGTATTCCGGTACACGGAGACAAGCAGTCTAAGCTGACTTTGATGTCTGAATCTTTGCGTAACGACGGTCGTATCTGGGTTCCGAAGAAACTGGAAGATGCAAAAGCATTGCAGGCTGGTACTAAGAAGGGTAGCGATATTCCTGAAGAAGACCGCGACTATTACTTGGAACGCCGTTATCCGGCATTCGGTAACTTGGTTCCGCGCGACGTGGCTTCACGTGCTGCAAAAGAACGCTGCGACCATGGCTTCGGTGTAAACAACACTGGCTTGGCTGTATTCCTCGACTTCTCTGAAAGTATTGAACGTCTGGGTCTCGACGTTGTTCGTCAGCGTTACGGTAACTTGTTTGATATGTACGAAGAAATCACCGACGTAAATCCGGGCGAACTGGCTCGTGAAATCAACGGTGTGAAATATTATAACCCGATGATGATTTATCCGGCTATCCACTATACAATGGGTGGTATTTGGGTAGACTACGAATTGCAGACTACTATCAAGGGTCTGTTTGCTATCGGTGAATGTAACTTCTCTGACCACGGTGCAAACCGTTTGGGTGCTTCTGCTTTGATGCAGGGATTGGCAGACGGTTACTTCGTATTGCCTTATACTATCCAGAACTATTTGGCAGACCAGATTACTGTGCCTCGCTTCTCTACAGATCTTCCTGAATTTGCTGAAGCTGAAAAGGCTGTACAGGCTAAGATCGATCACCTGATGAATATCAAGGGTAAGAAGTCTGTAGACTCTATCCACAAGGAATTGGGTCGCGTAATGTGGGAATATGTAGGTATGGGACGTACTGCCGAAGGTTTGAAGACCGGTTTGGCTAAGTTGAAAGAAATCCGCAAGGAATTCGAAACTGAACTGTTTATCCCGGGTGCAAAAGAAGGTATGAACATCGAGCTTGACAAGGCTTTCCGTCTGGACGACTTTATCACAATGGGTCAGCTTATCGCTTACGATGCGTTGAACCGTGAAGAATCTTGTGGTGGTCACTTCCGTGAAGAACACCAGACTGAAGAAGGTGAAGCTAAACGTGATGACGAAAACTTCTTCTACGTGGCTTGCTGGGAATACCAGGGAAGCGACGACAAGGCTCCGGTATTGTACAAAGAACCATTGGTTTACGAAGCAATCAAAGTACAGACTCGAAATTACAAATCTTAAGTTGAATACAGTTGACAAGGTGACGAGTTGACAAGTTGACAAGGCTTTAAAATGCGTAACCATAAAGATTTAATTGTATGGCAGAAAGCTATCTTTCTTGTGCAACGTCTGTATGAGATTACGCGTTTTTTTCCAAAGGATGAGATCTATGGAATTACTTCTCAGATGAGGAGAGCAGCTGTTTCCGTTCCGTCTAACATAGCGGAGGGATTCGGTAGAGGGCATGACAGAGAGTTACTTCATTTTCTATATATGTCTTTAGGCTCCGCTTCTGAACTGGAAACTCAGTTGATTATTTCTCGCAATATTCAATATTTGTCTGAAGAACAGTACGAAGAGTTGAATGGGCTGAATAATGAGATAATCAGAATGCTCACTTCTTTAATCTCAAAGAGAAGTGCTTTTATGGAAAAGAAGGGTTTTTTAAAACCTTGTTCCCTTGTCCCCTGAAACCTGGTCTACTTTAAATAATAGACAAAATGGATAAAAATATATCATTTACGCTGAAAGTTTGGCGTCAGAACGGACCGAAGGAAAAAGGTCATTTCGATACATTCCAGATGAAGGATATCCCGGGTGATACTTCATTCCTGGAAATGCTGGATATCTTGAACGAGCAGTTGATCGAAGAAGGTAAAGAACCGGTGGTATTCGACCATGACTGCCGCGAAGGTATCTGCGGTATGTGTTCTTTGTATATCAACGGACATCCTCACGGACCTGCTACAGGTGCAACTACTTGCCAGATCTACATGCGCCGTTTCAAAGATGGTGATGTAATCACTGTAGAACCATGGCGTTCTGCCGGTTTCCCGGTTATCAAAGACTTGATGGTAGACCGTACTGCTTATGATAAGATTATGCAGGCTGGTGGTTTCATTAGTGTACGTACTGGTGCTCCTCAGGATGCAAATGCAATCCTGATTCCGAAACCAATCGCAGACGAAGCAATGGATGCTGCTTCTTGTATCGGTTGTGGTGCATGTGTGGCTGCTTGTAAGAATGGTTCGGCTATGTTGTTCGTATCTGCTAAAGTTAGCCAGTTGAACCTGTTGCCTCAGGGTAAACCGGAAGCTTTGCGTCGTGCTAAAGCAATGATTGCAAAAATGGACGAACTGGGATTCGGTAACTGTACAAATACTCGTGCATGTGAAGCTGAATGTCCGAAGTGCGTTTCTATCAGCAACATCGCTCGCTTGAACCGCGACTTTATCAAGGCTAAACTGAAAGACTGATAGGAGTTTGTTCTCCGTGAAATAGAATTTTAAGGAAGTTGTGTGGAATGTAAATTCCGCACAACTTCTTTTTTTGCACGTATGCAAGGGGAGAAGAAAGGAACTGGCTTCTTTTCAAACGTTGATAAACGTAAAATAACTTTAAACGGATTGTGATAGATTGATTTTCTATTGGATTTTTATTGCGAAAGTGTTACATTTGTGTCGTGATTTTTTTCATAGTATTAGATTTAAGGTTAACAAGGTTGGGAGAAAGCGTTCTCCCATTTTTTTTGCCCTTTACTGATTGCTCCGAAAACCGGACGGTCTGCCGGTTGTTTCCGGAAATCTTAGATCAGTTTATACATTCCTCCTGCCAGTGTGCGGATCATTCCTTTTAATTCCAGTTCGAACAGAATACCGGTGAGACGGTTGATGGCAATGTTGCTGGCTACTACCAGTGCATTGATTTGTATGCCTTCGGGCTGAGCGGACAGCAGACTGATGATTTTTTCTTCTTCGTCCGACAGCTCGGGGAAGAGTTGCCGCTGAATGGCCTGTGGGGGCTGTACGGAAGGGGTGTTCCAGTTCATGGCTTCTACAAATTGGGCTGCGTCTTGCAGAAGGGCGGCGCGGTTGAGACGGATGAGCTGGTTGCATCCTGCCGAATAAGGAGCATCGATGCGTCCGGGAAAGGCAAAGCAGTCGCGGTTGTAGCTTTCGGCAATTCCGGCAGTAATGAGTGAACCTCCTTTCTCGGCAGATTCTATCACAAGGGTGGCATCGCTGATGCCGGCTACAATACGGTTTCGTTTTACAAAGTTTTGTTTGTCGGGATTGGTGCCGCTCATAAACTCGGTGAGCAGTCCGCCTTGCGAAAGCATATCGGCAGCTGTACGGCGGTGTACACTGGGATAGATGCGGTCTAAGCCGTGTGCCAGTACGCCTACCGTGTCGAGGCCGTATTGCAGGGCAGCACGGTGAGCGTGGATGTCGATGCCGTATGCCAGTCCGCTTACTACCAGTACATCGGGCAGGAGGGCCTGTAGCTCTTTCAGAAAACGGAGGCAGATGTCTTTGCCGTATTCGGTGGCGTTGCGGGTACCTACCATGCTGATGATGTGACGGCGGTTGAGGTCGGCTGTACCCCGGTAGAAGAGTACGAGGGGAGCGTCGTTGCATTCGCGAAGCCGCGAGGGATAAGCCTCGTCTAAGGCTGTCAGGCAGGTAATGTGGTTTTTCTCTGCAAAACGGAGCTCTGCTTCGCAAAGGCGCAATACGTCCGGAGCATCGAGAGCCTGAAGGATTCGGTCGGGAAGCTCCGGTATTCTTTCTTTCAGTGTCTTTCTTTCTTCAAACAAAACAGAGGCACTGCCGGCTGCCTGTATCAGCTGGTGTGCAGTGATAAGGCCGATACCCGGTAAAAGAGGGAGGGCCAGCCGGTATAGAAGTTCTTCTTGTTTCATTTCGATAGGTAAGGAGCAAATACGGTGTCGAAGAGTTCGCTGTTTCCTAAGCGGCCGTGTACTACACAGACGGTTTCTACGGTAGCTTTGATGACGACTTTCATGTCGGGAAGGCGGAAGATGTCCTGATAAAATACGTATTTGATGCCTTCTTTCTTGAGATAGAGTTTGGAGACAAACTCATCGCCGCTTTTAAGTGGGGTCTTGAAGGCCATATTGAGGCGGGCTACTACGGGGTCGATGCCTTCGGTGTGGAGTTGGGCGAAACTGATGCCGGTAGCAGACAGAAATTCGTGACGGGTGTGCTCTATGTAGTGCTGGTAGTTGGCGTTGTTTACGATGCCCTGCAAATCGCATTCGTAATCGCGTACCTTCATTTTTAGTTCGTAAACGTATTTTTCCATGCTGTTTCTTGATTATGTGACTTTACAAAGTTAATGATTTTTGTGTCTATACCTACGATCTGCCTGAAATTCGTATCTTTGCCGAAAACAGAGGAAAGGATGATTACACTTTATGCAGCCCCTTTGCAGGGATTTACAGAAGCAGTGTGGCGGAATGCGCATGCAGAAGCGTTTGGAGGTATTGATGCCTATTACAGCCCTTTTGTGAGGCTGGAGAAGGGAGATTTCCGAAATAAAGACCGTCGGGATGTGGCTCCGGAGAATAACCGGGGGGTGCATCTTATTCCGCAACTGGTGGCTGGAGAGGTGGACGAATTGTGTAAGATAACCGATTTTCTGGTGGAACTGGGATACCGGAAGGTGGATGTGAATATGGGATGTCCGTTTCCTCTGATTGCGAATCGGGGGAAGGGATCGGGCATTTTGCCTTACCCGGACCGGGTGGGGGCGTTGCTCAAGGCAATGGAGCGTTATCCGCAGGTGGCTTTCTCGGTGAAGATGCGGCTGGGCTGGCAGGAGCAGGAGGAATGGAAAGCGATTCTTTCGCTGCTGAATGACTCGTGTGTGCATCGTATCGTGTTGCATCCTCGTATCGGGAAACAGCAGTATAAGGGGGAGGTGAACACGAAGGCTTTTATGGAGTTTTACAGGGAGTGCCGTATTCCGCTGGTGTATAATGGTGATTTGTGCGGTGTGGCTGATATGTACGAATGGGTGGACAGGGCTCCGGATTTGTGTGGGCTGATGTTGGGACGGGGACTGCTGGCAAATCCGTCGCTGGCAGATGAGTTCCGTACGGGACATATGCCCGGGCAGACTGAACTGTATCGGAAGGTGGAGCATATGCACATGCTGATGGTGGAAGGGTATCGCCGTCAGATTGAGGGGGGAGAGGCGCAATTGCTGGGCAAGCTGAAGACAATGTGGGAGTATTTGCTGCCACAGATGGATAAGAAGGCGCGTAAGGCGATTGTGAAGAGCAACAGGCTGGATGGCTATCTGCCGGCTGTGGAAAATGCGCTGAGGGGATAGAACGGCAGCCGGTAGTGAATCATGGATAAGGCGGGTAGGAACGGGCCGGCTCCGGCGGGAGATGAATGGTGTGACCGACCCGATGGACAGTGATTATTCTTTCTTTTGTTTCATATATTCGTAGCCGATACGGCAATAAAGGCATTTCTTTGTGTCGCAATAGTTCTTTTTCAACTGAATGAGAGCCTGACTGTCGCCGGCATGGGCGGCTTCCAGACCGCATTCTTTCCATAATCGGACAATGTAATTGTTTTCGGGCTTTAGTTCTTCCAGGAACTGGCTGGCACGCTGGCAGAGGAGTTCGTTGCCTTTGTGTTTGCCGTATGCATACAGAAAGGGAACGACTGTGTTGATGATGAGCAGGTCGATAGACGACTGGCTCAGGGTTTTGGGACGGGAAGGAGAAGGGGTACCGAAACTGTAATGGGTGAGCCAGTATGTGGAGGTGCCTCCTTTGAGCAGGTCGCGCAGGTCTTTCAGGGTGGAGAGTTCGAGCAGGCGCGACAACATTCCCTGGGAGCGGTGATAAAGACAGGCCAGTTGGGCAATGCGGATATGGGGGAAGTTGCCTGGACGCATGCGCAGGAACCGCCAGTGACAGTCGGTAGAAGGCTGTAACTGGAATTTGTGTTGCAGATAGGTGTACTCCTTGATAAGTTTCTCTGTGTATTCGTCGTGGGGAAGTTCTTGCAGGAGCCCGGCTTGTCCGAAGAAGAAGGCTTCTATCTGGAACAGATTGTCGCGGTGTTTGTTGACGGCGGCAAGGGGGACTTGTCTGGCCCAGAACTCGAAGGTATCGCTGTTTACTCCGAAACCGAAGTTGCGGGCAAGGGTGATGAAGAAGGCGGTTTCCCAGTCTTTTCCGCAATGTTCCAGACGCTCGGCTATTTGCCGGGCTTTGTTTTCGAAACGTTCGGTTTGCAGTCGCGACATCCAGCTGTGCAGTAGGAAGGAAGAGAGTTGGGGAATGAGGGAGAAGCAGGCGGGATAGCGGTCGGTTTGCAGGAGTTCTTCGTAGTTCTCTGCCAGTTGTGGCGGACAGTGAAGCTCCAGTTGGGGTATCTGCTCACCGTTGGTGCGGGTTACTGCGGTGTCGATATCGGAAGCTACGTGCAGGATGACAGAATCGTATGCTGTATCCTGATGATGACGATGGCGGTACCAGTCGGAAGCACGCTGGTGTATTTCTACATTACCTACCCAAAGTACGCCTTGTATCTTGATTTTGGCATTGAAAAAGTCGGCTCCGGCATGTGGGTTGGGAAGTCCCGGATCGATGACTTCGATGGATTCTCCCTCGGGGGTGTGCAGATGTTGCAGAGGGAAAAGCTTGTGTTTCCATACATAGTGTAGAAGTTGCTCCATGTTAACGAGGTATAAATGTATCTCAAAAGTAATGATTAATAATGAGAAACACTATCTTTGTACAGAAAAAAGAAGATAATTATGAAAATTGCATTAATTGGATATGGAAAGATGGGCAAAGAGATAGAGAAGATTGCTGTTGCCCGCGGACATGAGATTGTAAGTATTATTGATATAAATAACCGTCAGGATTTTGAGTCGGAAGCTTTCCGTTCGGCAGATGTAGCCATCGAGTTTACAGCACCTGCCGTGGCTTACGACAATTGCCTGAGTGCCTTCCGCAATGGAGTGAAAGTGGTATCGGGAAGTACCGGATGGATGGGTGAACATGGAGAGGAAATGCGCAGACTGTGCGAGGAGGAAGGAAAGACACTGTTCTGGTCGTCGAACTTCAGCTTGGGCGTGGCTGTGTTTGCAGCGGTCAACAAGTATCTTGCCAAGATTATGAATAATTTCCCGAATTATGAGGTATCGATGGTGGAAACACATCATGTGCATAAACTGGATGCGCCGAGTGGTACTGCCATTACACTGGCAGAAGGTATTCTGGAAAATCTGGACCGCAAGGATAAGTGGGTGATGGGTACGCTGACTGCTCCGGATGGTACTGTGAGCGGAACGACTGAATGTGCTGCCAATGAATTGCCGGTGAGTGCCATCCGCGAAGGAGAAGTGCCGGGTATTCATACTATCCGTTATGAATCGGAGGCAGACTCTATCATTATCACACACGATGCAAAGAACCGCAAGGGGTTTGCTTTGGGAGCTGTACTGGCTGCTGAGTATACGGCTGCACATACAGGATTTCTGGGTATGAATGATTTATTCAAGTTTTAATTTATGATACAGGCTTCGCGTACGCAGTGGATCAAGTTCGGAGTAATTCTGGCCTTGTATCTCTTGTTTCTGTTATGGCTGAAAAGCTGGTTGGGACTGATTGTGGTTCCGTTTATCTTTGATGTGTATATTTCGAAGAAGATTCCCTGGACATGGTGGAAGACTGCCAAGAATCAGACGGTAAGAACCGTGATGAGCTGGGTGGATGCCATTGTCTTTGCACTGGTGGCGATTTATTTTGTGAATCTGTATTTCTTCCAGAATTATGTGATTCCTTCTTCTTCACTGGAGAAGTCGCTGCTGGTAGGTGACTATCTTTTTGTGAGTAAGATGAGTTACGGTGCCCGTATTCCTCAGACACCGCTTCATATGCCGCTTACACAGCATACATTGCCGGTTTTGAACTGTAAGTCGTATCTGGACTGGCCCAAATGGGAGTATAAGCGTGTAAAGGGGCTGGGTACGGTACAGCTGAATGATATTGTGGTGTTCAATTTCCCGGCTGGAGACAGTGTGGTGAGTGCCATCCCTAATGATGATTTGTATCGCATCAGTTATCAGTTGGGCAAGCAGCTTTCCAAACCGGTCGATATGGCTTCGTTGACTGTAGAACAGCAGCGTCAGGTATTCGACTTTTATTATCATGCCGGAAGGGAATACATTGACCAGAATCCACAGGATTATGGAAAGATTCTGGTACGTCCGGTAGACCGCAGAGAGAATTATGTGAAACGCTGTGTGGGATTGCCCGGACAGACACTGGAGATAAAAGAACGCATTATTTATCTGGACGGAAAAGCCAACAAGGAGCCGGATAATGTGCAGTATCGTTATTTTGTATATACCAAAGGACAGTTGCCAGAGGAACTCTGTCACGAATTGGGTATCAGCAAGGAGAATCTGGGAATGTATTATGCCGATGAGTCGGTGTATAACATGCCGCTGACAAAGAAAACGAAAGAGGCTTTGCTGGCCCGGAAGGATTTGGTGATTCGTATTCAGGATGTGGCTGATGATGATGCCGGAGGACTTTATCCGCTGAATAAGCTTACCGGATGGACGGTGGATAATTACGGTCCGATATGGATACCGAAGAAAGGGGCTACCATCGACTTGACTTTGGATAATCTGCCGCTGTACGAACGACCGATTGCTGCTTACGAAGGAAATACACTTGAAGTGAAGGATGGAAAGATTTTCATCAACGGACAGCAGACCAGTCAATATACTTTTAAAATGGATTATTACTGGATGATGGGAGATAACCGTCATGATTCTGCCGATTCGCGTTTCTGGGGATTTGTGCCCGAAGACCATATCGTAGGTAAGCCTATCTTTATTTGGTTGTCTTTGGATCAGGACAGAGGATGGCTGAATGGCAAGATTCGCTGGAACCGTCTGCTGAAGTGTGTGGATAATATCAAATAAAGAACCGGATAGTGAAAAAACGTTGGGGCGTATGGCTGAGGCTGACAGCGATGACTGTTATTGCTGTTTTGCTGATAAAAACCCTGCTTATAACCTCTTGTTTCATTCCGTCGTCGGGTATGGAGAATACATTGTACCAGGGCGAAGGGGTTTTGGTAAGTAAGTGGAGTTATGGGCTGCGTGTGCCTTTCCCCTCTGTGTTCGGATATCATCGTATTGGAGAACAGCCGGTGAAACGTGGAGATATCGTGCTGTTCAACAATCCGAATCCGTCTGATAAAGACCGTAGAATAGAAAACCGGGAGTTGTTTATCAGTCGCTGTATCGGTACGGCAGGAGATACGCTGATGCTGAACCGGGAACTGATTGATACTGCCGGTAAGGTATTCAGTCCGGACAGTAAATCGCTTTATTGTTATCCGGCTTCCTGCGAAGACAGTGTACGGATGATGCTGGATTCGCTGAGAATAAGTGGCAATGCACTGGTAGGATATACACCGGAAGGAGCATATATACGGAGTTTCAGTCATTATGAATATTATCTGCTGACACAGCTTGCGGGAGAGCGTATTCCTTTCTCGCTGTATCAGGATGGAATAAAGGAAAAGGCGTATCCTTATGTGGTGCCGCAAAAGGGAAGAGCTGTAGAGGTGCATCCGTGGAATCGGGCATTGCTGTGTAATACTATCCGTAATCATGAACATAAAAGGGCTGAGATTCGTCGGGATACATTGTTCGTAGAGGGAAAGCCAGTGAAAATGTATGTATTCAGCAAAAACTATTATTGGATGGCTTCTAACAATCCGGTGAATCTGTGCGATTCGCGGCTGTTCGGTTTTGTACCCGAAGATCATATTATCGGGAAGGCTCTTTATGTGTGGTTTACCTCGCAGAAAGGGAGATTTTTTCAACGTATAGAATAAGGAATATAAAATGAATCAAATCATACTTAGTTCAGCTTATCTGGCTCCCGTGGAGTATTATGCCAAGCTGTTTGCATACGACAAGGTGTATGTAGAACGTTTCGACAGTTACATGAAGCAGACGTACCGCAACCGTTGTGTCATTGCTTCGGCAGGAGGCCCTCAGGCACTGACTATTCCTACGGAGAAAGGGGAAGGGGCAAAGTGTCTGATGAAGGATATCCGGATTTCCGATCACGGCAACTGGCGTCATGTGCACTGGAATGCGTTTGTGGCTGCTTATAAGCATAGCCCTTTCTTTGATTATTATGCCGACGAGTTTCATCGGTTTTATGAGAAGCGGTATGACTTTCTTTATGACTTTAATATGGAATTGTGTCATTGGATGTGCGAGCAGATAGACCTTCAGCCTGTAATGATACCTACAGACGATTATGTAGCTGTTCCGGAGGGAATGGACGACTATCGCGAGCGGATTCATCCCAAGAAGGTATATACCGAAGCAGATCCTGATTTTTCTCTAGTTCCTTATTATCAGGTGTTCGATGCAAAGCAAGGCTTTCAGCCTAATTTGAGTATAGCAGACTTGTTGTTCAATATGGGGCCGGAGAGTCTGCTGGTGTTGAGAGACAGTATCGTGAAATAAATCAGATAAAAAAGAATATAGCCGTGAAAGAGTTTTTTGCTTTTTCACGGCTATATTCTTTTATGTTGTCCTCACGTAAAGGCTTCACCTGAAGCTTTTTCATTTATCTTATCCTAATGAATCAGAGAGAAGGAGCGGTAGAAGAACGGAAAGGACGGTCGTAGTCTGAGTCAATCTGATAGTAGGTAACTCCCCATGACTTTAACCATTCCAAATCGCGGAATGCTTCCTCCAGTCCCTGTTGGGTAACAGGATGCTTATACGGACGGTTTACACAAACCATAATCTGAATTCCGTGCTCCTGGCACCAGCGGATGAGGCGGGAGTTCAGTTCATCAATTCCGGCAAAGAGGAAATAATAATCTTTCGTCTTTTCTCCGTATTTCTGGAAGAATTCTTCTCTTTCGCTGATAAGCATCGTAATCTTTCCTTTTCCGAGAAAGAAGTTTCCGTGTCCGATGAAATAGGAGTGATTGATGAAACCGGTTTCTTTTAGAATACGGTATAGCTCTTCGTAAAAAGCCTGAGAAGGATGGTCGAGTTTGATGTCAAGCATCAGTTCAGTGATTTTTCCCTGTGCATACCGGCAGTATTCCTCTACAGAAACAGGAGCCTTCCCTTCCTTATGCAATGGCTTTAACTGCTGTATTTCCTCCCAGGTTAAGTCTGCACAACGTGCCTTACTGGCATAGTCACGTTCGAGAGTAGCATAATGATAAAGAAAAAGTACTCCGTCTTTGCTTTCTCTGATGTCTATTTCAACTCCGGTATATCCTCTTTCTACTGCTTCATCAAGTGCAGCCAGGCTGTTTTCCGGATGACAGCGGTTTTCTGTTACGCCCCCTCTGTGACCAATCAGATGGTATTGTTTATCCACATCAGCAGCCTGTATGCGCAGGCTGCTGAAGATAGATAATAAAATGCAAAGACAATATATTTGTTTCATAGATTTGGTTTTAAATTTTACATCGGAACGATGGTGAATCCCCATTTGTATTCCTGGTTGGCAGGAATCAGATATTGTGGGTCTGGCTGTGCTCCCCAACTGTCGTAACCTCCTACACCCATTTGTTTCATATCCAGACATACCTCTACGAAGTTGCGTGGTTCGATGTCGTTGATATGAGTATGACGGGGTTTCAGGTTGCGGGCAGTATTGATGTCATGCTTCAGTTCTTCTGCATCACGGTTGTTCCACTGATAATCGCGGTGTGTAGCTTCCTCACCGTCGAAGTCCTCAATAGAGTTACGCAAAGCGTTGAATCCTAAAGTCTGGTCGGCATAGATTGCCAGTCCCTTTCCGTTTTTCTTGCTCAACTTAATCCAACGTGTATCAGTATGATGTCCGTTTTCCTGCGGGCGAACATACGGATAATACATCTTGTCGGCTGTATTCTTATAGATACCTACCATAGTACCGTTGTTGCGGTCGCAGTAGTTTTCTTCCGGGCCACGTCCAAAGTAAGTTACTTCGTTCATAGTAGCCGGCAGACGGAAACGTACTCCGATACGAGGCACTACCAGTTTAGAACTTGCACGGTGTAATGCATCGTTGCCCGGAGTAAATGTTGCCATACGGGTAGCTTCCGATACTTCTGTTTGGGCAGCATCCATATCTGTTGAAGTGAAAGTATAGTCAGCTTTCACTACTCCCGACGGATAGATACGGTAAGTTGCGATGTAGAGGTTACCGGCAGCCAGCAGATAAGTTGCTTTCAATACAGCTTCTTTGCCTTCCATATTAAGTACGGCATCTACAACCTTGAAGTTCTTGCTCGACTGCTTCCAGATTTGCAGACGCTTCGGCATCTGATTACCATAATCGTTGTCGTTTGGTGCACGCCAGAAATTAGGCTGAATACCGAATCCTTCGTTGAAATACTCTGTACCCTTTACTTTATACGATGTCACCAGACCTGTCGATTTGTCGAAGCAGAACTGCATGCGTGAAGAGCGGACAGTAAACACATCGCCTTCTGTCTCACATTCCAAAGCAGAACCTGCAGTCGCAAATGTCTGTTTGGCTGGATCAATAGGCAGACGGAACTGCTCATGTGCAATTTCGTAGCCTTCCGGAATGAGAGGTTCTGGCTCTACTGTTATGACAGCAAACTCTACAAAATATTCTGTACCGACTTTTTCTTTCAATCCGCTCACATTCACTTGCAGCTCTTTGCTTCCCTGTGGTTCGATGTCGAGCGATACTTTCTGATAGCGGATTACTTTGTCGTTCGCCTTTACCTGATAAGTAATCATGTATTTTTTGAGGTTAGTAAAGTAGAAACGGTTCTTTACAAGGAAAGTACCTTTTTCCAGATCGACAGCTTCGAACGCTATGTTCTGATGTGCATATTTAACTTCATTCATTGCCGGATGAGGAACACGGTCGGGGCCTACCAGACCATTGCAACAGAAGTTACCGTCGCTTGGCATGTTAGTTCCAAAGTCTCCTCCATATGCCCAAAATGGTTTTCCATTCTCATCGTGTGTCAGCATACCTTGATCCACCCAGTCCCAGATATATCCGCCTTGCAAGTTCGGATAGCGGTAAATAGCTTTCCACTGGTCCCATAGACTTCCGGTAGAGTTACCCATGGCATGTGCATATTCCGATGGAACCACCGGTCGGTCACTTCCGTTCTTACCGATACTTTCCAGCCAGCCGGCACTTGGATACTGGGGTACATACATATCCGAGTTCCATTCCCACTGTGCACGTTCATAGTTGACCGGACGGTTCATAATATCTTTGTCTGCTTCCTTCACCCAAAGATAAGTCTGGTAGAAGTTATAACCGTTTCCGGCTTCATTACCCAAAGACCAAAAGGTAAGGCTGGGGTAGTTTTTGTTACGCTCAAACATATTGATGGTACGGTACATATGTGGTTTCAGCCATTCCGGGTTATTCCCCAATGTTCCTCCCTTACGAAGGTCGTAATACATACCGTGACTTTCGATGTTGGCTTCATCGTACACATACAAACCATATTCATCGCACAACTCATAGAAGCGGCGGTCTTGTGGGTAGTGACACAGACGTACTGTATTGATGTTGTTACGTTTCATCAGTTCAAAGTCTTTCCGCATCAGCTCTTCAGACACATAATGACCTGTTTCCGGGTTATGTTCGTGAATATTCACTCCTTTCAGTTTGATAGGCTGTCCGTTGATAAGAAGTACTACGTAATTCTTTCCATTGGCAGCTTTCTGGTTAGTTTCTTTTATTTCGATGCGGCGGAATCCTACATTATAAGGAATCACTTCGCTCACCTTTCCGTTTTCTTTTACTGTCATATACAGTTTATACAGATTCGGTGCTTCCGATGTCCATGTAGCTACCTGTGGCAGTTCTTTGCTGAAGGATACCGTAGTAAGTTTGCCGTTTTCCACTTGTGCCGGTTGTTCCTCAGAAGCTACAGTCTTACCGTTTTTGTCGGTCAGTTCATAGCTTACGCTCAGATTTGCAGTCGATGTCCGATGATTTTTCAAGTCGATTTGCAGGCGGAAGATACCGTTACGATAACTATCGTCCAAAGTGGAAGTAATACGGAAATCCTGTACGGATGCTTTGGGCTGTGAGTAGATGAAGACATCACGTTCTATTCCACTGATGCGCCAGAAGTCCTGACATTCCAGATAAGATCCCGTACTCCAGCGGGATATTTTCAATGTCAGTACATTATTCCCCGGTTGCAGATATTCGTTGATAAGATACTCTGCCGGATTCTTGGAGTCTTCATTATAGCCTACTTCTTTTCCGTTCAGATACACATAACATCCCGATTTTGCTCCGGCGATATGCAAATAGATATCACGGCCTTTCCAATTGTCTGGGATAGTAATGTCGCGGCGGTATACTCCTACCGGTGTATTCTCTGGAAGTTGAGGAGGTTGCGGATTACGAGGTTGGAACTCATAGCCATGGTTGGTGTAAATAGCCGTACCAAAACCTTGCATCTCCCAGTTACCCGGTACTTTGATATCCTTCCAGTCAGCAGTGCTGATTGCCGGGTCTGTAATATTTGCCGGAAGTTGGGTATACGATTCAGTGAAGTAGAACTTCCATGTACCGTTAAGCAATTGATAGTACGAACTCTTTTCATAGTCACCGGTAGTCGCCTGAGCTTTATCGGCATAAGTCATAAAAGCAGAGCGAGGTGCTTCGCGGTTGACAGAGACAGTCTGGATATCTTTCCAGTAAGGAAGGGTAGCGTTGTCTGCATATGCGGTTTGTGTAAATCCGGTCAGACAGGTTATCCCAACCAATGAATAACAAAGGTTATTCATGATGTTAGATAAGGTTGTCTTCATGTTTTAAATTAGTGATTAAAAGAAGATGATTGTTTCTGAACACAAAATTAGTTTTTTTTTTTTGATTTGATAAAACTTGTAAGGCAAATTGTAAAAAAATATAAGAGGTGATAGTAAGAGAGAATAAAATTGTACTTTTGTGCAATTGATTAAAAAATACAATATGAATAATATTCCAGCAGTAACAAAAAATCTGTTAATTATCAATGCACTGTGCTTTTTCGGAGCTATTGTGGGAGAGCGCTATGGCATCAATGTTAATAATTGGTTAGGATTACACTTTTTTCTTGCTCCCGATTTTAATCCCGCACAGCTTATTACCTATATGTTTATGCACGCCAATTTCCAGCATATTTTCTTTAATATGTTTGCTGTGTGGATGTTCGGACGTGTGTTGGAACAAGTATGGGGTCCCAAACGTTTCTTGTTCTATTATATCCTTTGCGGAATAGGTGCAGGTCTTATACAGGAAGTTGTCCAATATATTGAATACATCGTACAATTCTCGCACTACGATGGAGTTAATACCGGTAGCGGAGTAATTCCGATGTCTGAGTTCCTGAATCTTTGGAATACCGTAGGAGCATCGGGTGCAGTATATGCTATTCTGTTGGCTTTTGGTATGCTGTTTCCAAACAGTCAGATGTTCGTTTTCCCGATACCAATGCCCATTAAAGCGAAGTATTTTGTAATAGGATATGCGGTATTGGAACTTTTCCTTGGATTATCCGGAGGCGACGGAGTCGCTCATTTTGCCCATTTGGGAGGAATGTTATTCGGATTGATACTTATTCTATATTGGAGAAAGAAAAATGGCAGCGGACGACTTTATTACTAATCTGAGAGAGAACTTCCGGCAGGGGAATATTGTGACCCGCCTGCTTTACATCAATGTGGGAGCTTTTCTGATCTGTTCTTTGGTCGGGATTATTCTGATGTTGTTTAAAGTCCCGTTCTCTCCCTGGATGAATGTACTGGAGCTTCCGGCTTGGTGGGAGAAGTTCATCCGTCAGCCCTGGTCACTGATTACCTATATGTTTATGCACGCCGATGTGTTGCATATCCTGTTCAATATGTTGTGGCTGTATTGGTTTGGAAAGCTATTCCTGAGTTTCTTCTCATCCAAACATTTGCGTGGCCTTTATCTGTTAGGAGGTATCTGTGGGGGAGTATTGTATATGATATCTTATCATATCTTCCCTTATTTTGAACATGCTCTTCCCACTTCTTATTTGTTGGGTGCTTCTGCTTCCGTATTAGCTATTGTTGTAGCTGTGGCTGTGAGAGAACCCAATTATCCTGTACAACTTCTACTTTTCGGAACAGTACGTTTGCGTACCATCGCACTGGTTATTATTTTACTAGACCTGATGCTCATTACTTCCGGAAATGCAGGAGGACACATTTCGCATCTTGGTGGAGCATTGGCTGGATGGTGGTTTGCTGCAGGACTTCGCAGAGGTACCGATGTAACGCGTTGGATTAATTATGTCATTGATTTCTGTATGGGATGGAAGAAACCGGTGCGTAAGCCTAAAATGAAGGTTTATTATGGAGACAAGCAGAAAGATTATGATTTCAATGCACGGAAAAAGGAACGTGAAGCAGAAGTCGACCGTATTTTGGATAAGTTGAGAAAGTCGGGTTATAGCAGTTTAAGTGAAGAAGAAAAAAAACGTTTGTTTGATGCCAGTAAAAAATAGCTTGTGAGTAAAAAGATGATATCTATAGGACGTATAATGCGTCTCTGTTTATTGGGAGGAAATATTCTTGTATCATTGGGCTTTTTGTGTTGTTCGTACAGCCCTTATATTTCTCCGGTAGAACATTCCATTTGGGCTTGTTCCGGTCTGTTGTTCCCATTTTTCTTTTTACTGAATTTAGCTTTTCTTCTTTTATGGCTGATTGCCAGACGCTGGTTTGCAATGTTGCCTTTACTGACCTTGTTTGTCTGCTGGAATGCGACATGGACCTATTGCCCCATCAACAAACCGATGGAATCGCAAAAAAGAACATTGAAACTTCTTACTTACAATGTCTTCAATTTTTCTGAAGGTAAAGATTCTATTTTGGCTTATCTGAATAAAAGTGAGGCTGATGTCATCTGTTTGCAAGAATGTACGCTTGATAAGCAGGTGAAGAAAGCTCTTTCTTCTTATCCTTACTACAAACATCTTGCATTGGCAGGAGAAAACGGAATTGCATGTTTTTCCCGTTTCCCTATTTTGTCAGCCGAACGTATTTCTTATGAAAGCCTGAATAATGGAAGTATGCTTTATCGGCTGAAAGTAGAAAACGATACGTTGCTTGTTGTCAATAACCATCTGGAGTCTAATAAATTGAATAGCGAAGACAAGGAAATTTATAACCATTTGCTGAAGTCTCCAAATCAGAAAAATGTGGAAAAAGGAGGGAAACTGTTGCTCCACAAACTGGCAGATGCCGTAAAAATCAGAGCTGTACAGACCGATTCGATAGCCGCTTTTATCTCCCGGAACAGTTCTCCTTTTATGCTGGTTTGCGGTGATTTCAACGATTCTCCCATTTCTTACGCCTATCGGGTAATCGGGCAGGGACTGCAAGATGCGTATGCCGAAGGAGGAAGTGGCCTGGGTATTTCCTACAATCGTGATCATTTCTATTTTCGTATCGACCATATCTTTGCCGGAAGTGCATTCCGGGTATTACAATGTAAGGTGGACCGTAGTATAATTGCTTCCGACCATTATCCGGTATGGTGTATACTGGAGTATTGACAAAAACCTTGGTGTTCCCATTCTTCTGTTTATCTGTCCTTTATCTTTGAAATTTACGTCCTGTTGTTTTAGAGGCTGTAGTTTGTGTTATTTTGCTTTTTCCAAGCCTTTAAATCTTGTCTTTTCATTCTTTTTTATTGTCTAATGTTTAAATATTTAGCATGCATTCCCTGTGTAAATGAAAAAAAAACTATATTTGCAACCTTGAATAAACGTATATTAATTAAAAAAGTAAATATCATAAATTAAAGTAACATGCAAAACAAAGGATTTGTAAAGGTTTTTGCGATATTACTGACCCTTGTCTGTGTGTTCTATCTTTCGTTTTCATTCGTGACCCGCTATCATATGAATAAAGCGGCAGAAGACCCGAAAGGTGCGGCACACTACCTTGATTCTATACAGAATGAAAAGGTTTGGTTGGGAAGTTATACGCTGAAACAGTGTCGTGAGATGGAAATCGGGTTGGGACTGGACCTGAAGGGCGGTATGAATGTGATTTTGGAAGTCTCTGTACCAGATGTTGTACGTGCATTGGCCGATCACAAGACCGACGAAGCTTTCAACAAAGCGGTAGACGAAGCAGCTCGTCTTCAGGTAACAAGTCAGGAAGATTTCATTACCTTGTTCGTAAGAGAGTATAAGAAACTGGCTCCCGAAGGTAGTCTGGCAGAACTGTTTGCTACTCAGCAGTTGAAAGACAGAATTACTACCCGTAGCAGCAATGCGGAAGTAGAAGCTGTATTGCGTGAAGAAGTAAAAGCTGCAGTAGACAATTCATATAATGTATTGCGTACACGTATCGACCGCTTTGGTGTGGCTCAGCCTAATATCCAGACATTGGAAGGAAAAATGGGACGTATCATGGTGGAATTGCCGGGTATCAAAGAACCGGAACGTGTAAGAAAACTTTTGCAGGGTTCTGCTAACCTGGAATTCTGGGAAACTTATAAGGTAAGTGAACTGGGTTCTTTGTTGGCTTCAATCGATAGCCGTGCATACGATGTGCTGAGCATGGATACTACCACTGTTGCAGCAGATTCTGCTACAGCTGCTCCTGCTACCGTATCTGCAAAAGACAGCCTGACTGCTGCTTTGAAGGGCGAAACAGCAGAAGCCAATGTGGATATGGAACGCATGAAAAAAGAACATCCGTTGTTCGCTGTTCTGAGTCCTAATCAGTATAAGGAAAGCTGTGTAGTAGGTTATGCCGACTATAAAGATACTGCTGAAGTAAACCGTATCCTGAGTTTGGATGAAGTGAAGAAAGTAATGCCTCGCGATTTGAAACTGATGTGGGGTGTAGCTGCTTCTGACTTCGACAAGACAGGCCGTATCTTCGAACTTTATGCAATCCGTTCTACAGAACGTAACGGTCGTGCACCGCTGGAAGGTGATGTGGTAGTAGACGCAAGCGATACATACGACGACTTCCATAAACCGGCTGTAAGCATGACAATGAACAACGACGGTGCACGTCGTTGGGCTACATTGACCAAGAAAAACATTCAGCGTGCCATCGCTATCGTATTGGATGGTTATGTATATAGTGCTCCGAATGTAATCAACGAAATCACAGGAGGACAGTCAAGCATTACCGGTAACTTTACTCCGGAACAGACTAAAGACTTGGCAAACGTATTGAAGACTGGTAAGATGCCGGCTCCTGCCCGTATCGTTCAGGAAGATATCGTAGGTCCGTCTTTGGGTCAGGAATCTATTAACCAGGGTATCGTTTCATTCGTAGTAGCTCTCATCGTATTGATGATTTATATGTGCGCTATGTATGGTTTCATCCCGGGTATGGTTGCAAACGGTGCTTTGTTTGTGAACTTCTTCTTTACATTGGGTATTCTGTCTTCATTCCAGGCTGCCTTGACAATGTCCGGTATTGCCGGTATGGTATTGTCTCTGGGTATGGCTGTGGATGCAAACGTATTGATTTACGAACGTACCAAAGAAGAGTTGAAAGCTGGTAAAGGACCTAAGCAGGCTTTGGCTGAAGGTTACGGAAACGCATTCTCTGCTATCTTCGACTCTAACTTGACTTCTATCCTGACAGGTATTATCCTGTTCAATTTCGGTACAGGTCCGATCCGTGGTTTCGCCACTACTTTGATTATCGGTATCCTCTGCTCATTCTTCAGTGCCGTATTCTTGACTCGTCTGGTATACGAACACTATATGTCAAAAGACAAATGGCTGAATCTGACATTTACTACCAAGTTGTCTAAGAACTTGATGCAGAACGTACATTATAACTTTATGGGTATTATCAAGCGTTCGTTCACTATCTGGGGCGTAATCATCTTGGTTTGTATCGTATCGTTCTTTGTACGTGGTTTGGCTCAGAGTATCGACTTTACCGGTGGACGTAACTTTGTCGTTCAGTTCGAACAGGTAGTACAGCCTGAAACAGTGCGCGACTTGTTGCAGCCTAAGGTAGGTGATGCCAATGTGCAGGCTATTGCATTGGGTACAGATGGAAAGACCATTCGTGTAACTACCAACTACCGTATCGAAGAAGATTCTCCTACTATCGATGCTGAAATCGAAGAATTCTTGTACAATGCTTTGAAAGAAGGCAACCTGTTGGGTAAAGGTACTACTCTCGAAATCTTTATCGACCGCGATAACCGTGCTGGTGGATCTATCATCAGCTCTCAGAAAGTAGGACCAAGTATTGCAGACGATATCAAGACTTCAGCTATCTGGTCGGTTATTCTGGCCTTGATTGTAATTGGTTTGTACATCCTGCTCCGTTTCCGCAACATTGCGTATAGTGTGGGTGCAACCGTTGCATTGGCTGTCGATACAGTACTGATTATTGGTGCATATTCATTGTGTTATGGTTGGATGCCGTTCTCTTTGGAAATCGACCAGACTTTCATCGGTGCTATCCTGACAGCAATCGGTTACTCTATCAACGATAAGGTGGTTATCTTCGACCGTGTACGTGAATTCTTCCACTTGTATCCAAAACGTGACCGTGCAAAACTGTTCAACGATTCATTGAATACTACTTTGTGCCGTACAGTCAATACCTCATTGAGTACTTTGATTGTATTGCTGAGCATCTTTATCTTGGGTGGCGACAGCATCCGCAGCTTCGCTTTCGCAATGATTCTGGGTGTGGTAATCGGTACATTGTCTTCTTTGTTCGTTGCAGCTCCGGTTGCTTACCTTACTATGGGTAACAAAATGCCGGAAGATACTAAAGAAGTAGAAGCATAAGCTTTTAGCTATATAAACAAATAAGGCTCAATCTTTGGATTGGGCCTTATTTATTTTGTTCAGTAGGATAGGATTATCATACTTCCTTTATCTATTGCCGTATAAATTTGCTCTTGCAATATGGAAACAAAGGAGGCAGGGTTTAATGATGACTAAACCCTGCCTCCTTTAGTTTTTGGTTTTATCGTTTTCTTACAGATCTTTTCTTGCTCTTAGTTTTTCTATCATATCACGTGTCATGCCGTCCAGATCGTATTCCGGTTTCCAGTTCCATTCTTCACGCGCACAAGAATCATCCAGTGAGTTTGGCCATGATTCGGCAATGCCCTGACGCAGACTGTCTACTTCGTAATCCATACGGAATTCAGGGATATATTCCTGAATCTTGTGATAAATGGTGTCCGGTTCAAAGCTCATGGCTGCAATATTGAACGAGTTGCGGTGTACCAGTTTGGCAGGATCGGCTTCCATGATTTCGATGGCAGCACGCAGTGCATCCGGCATATACATCATATCCATGTAAGTACCTGCTGCAATAGGACATTTAAAACGTTCTCCCTTTACTGCAGAATAGTAGATATCTACTGCATAGTCGGTAGTACCTCCCCCCGGAGGAGTTACGTAAGAAATCAGTCCCGGAAAACGTACAGAACGTGTATCTACTCCGAAGCGGTTGAAATAATAGTCACTCAGCAATTCACCGGTTACCTTTGTTACACCATACATTGTTTTCGGGCGTTGCAGTGTATCCTGTGGAGTCTGGTCTTTGGGAGTACCAGGACCGAATGAACCGATAGAACTAGGAGTAAAGACTGCACACTGTTTCTCGCGTGCTACTTCCAATACATTGCACAATCCGCCTACTCCGATTTTCCAGGCCAACTGTGGTTTGGTTTCGGCTACGGCAGAGAGCAGTGCAGCCAGGTTGTAAATTGTATCAATGTTATACTGTGCTACAGTATCGGCTATTTGCTGTGCATTTGTAATGTCTACTACAGCAGACGGTCCGGATTCTTTCAGTTCGCCTTTAGGTTCTGCACCTGGAATATAGCCGGCCACTACATTTCCATTATAGATATGACGTAACTTCATGGTCAGCTCCGAACCAATCTGGCCGGTAGAGCCGATAATTAGAATATTTTTCATGTTGGGTAGGTTTTTGTTTTAGTTATACAAACTTACGGAAAATCTCTGGAATAACCTTGTGAAACTCAAGAAATGCGGGTAGTTTATCATTACTGTATGTATAAGTAATAGGAAAATAGGAATTGTAATACACTTTTTGTGGTTCGGAAATCAAATAATAAGTTCTAATAAATAGAATGTAAGAAGAAAGAGATTAAACTATAATTAGATGAAAAGTTTTGATAATCTTTATTCTAACATGGATTATCTTAACCTTTTTCATATTTTTGTTATTTGATAAATGATTCCCCTAATGCATAATTCCAAATAGAATATGGATAACCTTATCAAAGAGCAAAAAATGTATGAAAGTACTTTTTATCCTTATGGTAATAATATACTTGTACTTCCTGGTCGTATGCGAGCATATATAGATTCAAACTCTTATGAGTTTAAATATCTAACAATAGAAGATAAACTATGTAATTTAGGATTTGCTGTAACAAGGGGTATGAATTTATATGCTGAAATCAAGCAGGATATCAGTGAACATATGAAGAGTCTTCAATATCAAAGTTATGAATATAATGCAAAACAATCATTGTTCTCTTATATTGACTATTTGAGAGAGTCTGAAGTAGGGCTGTCTCAAATCTTATTTAAGCAAAAAGACGTTGACTTAATGCTACTTGTAGATCTTTTCGTTGAAGAACTTTTACTTCGTTATAACGAATATCCGAATATAAATACTAAAGAATATATAGTAAATTTTGTAAGTATTCCTATAGATTATATATCAATATCAAATCGTTTTAATTTACAGTCAATCAATGGTAGGCAACTGTATAGTAATTATTTGTTGACATCCCAAGAGTCAATAAGTAAAGCAATTATCAGTAAAGATTATATTCTATACCTGAATCGCTGGAAAGAATTATTACCGAAACTTTCTGGATATGAACTTTATTTTCCTTATGATCTGGTCTATCCTGGTGATGAGGACTACGTTTTAACATATAACGAAGCTAAGAGAGATAAACCAAACAAACAGTTTATACTAAATATTCCTCCTGAACCATGGACTGGTAATATTCTTAATTCGAGGCTCATAGTACTTTCTTTGAATCCTGGTTATGTAGAACATCTGAATAAAAATCTTGCAAATATGTTTAGGCCTCAGATGGCCGAAGAAATTATGGAAGATAAAAGAAAAGTATTATTAATGGAAGGAAGCACTTTTGATTATTATGAGCCAACTCGAATATTAGGGGATTATTATTGGCGGAAGAATATTCTTCCTTTAGGAACTGCTGTTTATGGAGAACAGAACAAGGAAAAAATTTTTAATCAGATATCTTTATGTCAATATCTTGCATATACATCATCGGATTCTCCCTCTATTAAAAGTCTATTCCCATCCCAGAAATATACTAAAATGGTATTGTTGTATTTAGCCACTTCTGTGAAATATGTAAAGTTTCTCGTGCTTCGGGCTGCAGCAAAGTGGAAAATACTAATGGGAGAGGGATTATGGAATTATCTTTTAGACAATAATAGATTGTTGGTTAGTGAACATTACCGTAGTCAATGTCTTACTGAGAAAAATGTAGGAGTAGAGAACTATAGAATTATTGTTGATCATTTAAAGAATGTCTAAGTGGATATTAAGGAAATGTTTTGTTGATGTTAAATAGGATTGTAAATAAGAAAAAGTAGATATGGAGGCTATATTAGTAATATCAATATTTATTGTTTTATTAGTTTTAGTTATTTATCTGAGGTTGAATCAAGCTAAAATTATAGGAAGGTTTGGAGAGAAGAGAGTTTCTTTAATCCTCAATTCGTTACCAGATAATTACTATTCTTTTAATGATATATATATACGGAAAGATGATGTATCTGTCCAAATCGATCATGTTATTATATCTGTATATGGAATTTTTGTTATTGAAACAAAGAACTATACAGGTTGGATTTATGGCTCAGATAAATCAGAGAAATGGGTAAAAAATATGTATGGGAATAAATATTATTTTCAGAACCCATTAAAACAAAATTATTCTCATGTGAAAGCACTTCAAGATGTATTAGGAGTTTCAATGGATAAATTTATTCCCGTTGTTGTGTTTTTAAAAGGAGCAACACTTAAATGTGATACAAAAGGATTAGTTGTCTATTCATCAAAACTTAAGAGTCTTATTAATAGTTATACGACTCCTATTTTGGATGTAATGGAAGTTGAACGGTTAGTAAATTTACTTTTTTCATTAAATGTTATAGATAAAAAAGTTAAAAAGGAACATGTTAAGAATATTCACCAGAAACTCAATCGGAAAAAAAACTTAATTGATAACCATATTTGTCCAAAATGTGGCGGTCAATTGGTTGAAAGAAAAGGACGGTATGGTAAGTTTTGGGGATGTAGTAATTATCCACGTTGTAAATTTACATTATAAAAATCGAAAGTAGTATTCGCCTTTATTATATTAAATAAATGAAGTAGTATAAATATACGTGTTTGGTTACTTTATCCGTCTTTTTGCAGTGAGACACTCATCTCACTGTAGGGAGACGAGTGTCCCATTACAAGGAGACGACCGTCCCACTGTAAGGAGACGTATTATGAATCGGGTACCGGCTGTGTTTTCCTTCCTTATCCCTTCCTTTTTCTTCCGGTAGAATGAGGATATTCGGGAAAAAAATCGGATATTTGCAATAATAGAACTTAAATTTGGACAGGTATGTATGGTAAATTTAAAGAGTTCCTTACGCAGGAACTGGCTGGTATAGAAGCAGCCGGATTGTATAAAAACGAACGTATTATTACGACTCCTCAGCGTGCTGACATAAAGGTGGGAAGCGGAAGTGATGTGCTGAACTTCTGTGCCAACAACTATCTGGGGCTGTCCGACAACAAACGCCTGATAGAAGCAGCCAAACAGGCAATGGATACTCATGGATACGGTATGTCTTCCGTACGTTTTATCTGCGGAACACAAGACTTGCATAAACAGCTTGAAGCAGCTATTTCCGATTATTTCCACACCGAAGATACTATTCTGTATGCAGCTTGTTTCGATGCCAACGGAGGTTTGTTCGAACCGCTCTTTACAGAAGAAGATGCCATCATCTCCGATGCGTTGAACCACGCTTCTATTATCGATGGAGTACGTCTTTGCAAGGCAAAACGCTATCGTTATGCCAACGCTGATATGGCCGACCTGGAACGTTGTTTGCAAGAAGCACAGGCACAGCGTCACCGCATCATTGCTACAGACGGTGTGTTCTCAATGGACGGTAACGTAGCTCCGATGGACAAGATTTGTGAACTGGCTGAGAAATACGATGCGCTGGTTATGGTAGACGAATCACACTCGGCTGGTGTAGTAGGTCCTACCGGACATGGTGTAGCCGAACAGTTTGGTGTATACGACAAGGTAGATATCTTTACCGGTACATTGGGTAAGGCATTCGGTGGTGCGATGGGTGGTTTCACTACCGGTAAGAAAGAAATCATTGCTATGTTGCGTCAGCGTTCTCGTCCATACCTGTTCTCTAATTCAGTAGCTCCTGCCATTATCGGAGCAAGCCTTGAAATGTTCAAGATGCTGAAGGAAAGCAACGATTTGCATACTAAGCTGATGGACAACGTAACTTACTTCCGCGACAAGATGCTGGCTGCTGGTTTCGATATCAAACCAACTCAGAGTGCCATCTGTGCGGTGATGTTGTACGATGCTAAACTTTCTCAAGACTTTGCTGCACGCATGCAGGAAGAAGGTATTTACGTAACCGGTTTCTATTATCCGGTAGTGCCGAAAGGACAGGCACGTATCCGTGTACAGCTGTCTGCCGGACACGAACGTGCACACCTCGACAAGGCTATCGAAGCCTTTATCAAAGTGGGCAAGGAACTGAAAGTGATTTAATCGGTTTTTCCGGTAAAAATAAGAAAGTCCGGCAATGTGCGAATCATTGCCGGACTTTCCTGTTTTTTGTTGGAACAAAAAGGTAGCCCCGAGGGGAATCGAACCCCTATCTAAAGTTTAGGAAACTTCTATTCTATCCGTTGAACTACAAGGCCATGTGTCTGCAAAGTTACTTTTTTTTATGGATATCCCAATAATTCTGTATAAAAAACTCTTATCTATCCATTTCTGTAAATAAGCGTTGATTTATTTTGATTTTAGCAAGAACTTTGCCATTTTTGCGTTTATCGAATTTGTGAACTTTAAATAATATATTATGGCAGAAGAAATGATTGTCAAAGAGTTGGAAGATGTCGTAGTACGTTTTTCCGGTGACTCGGGCGACGGTATGCAGTTGGCCGGAAATATGTTCTCCAATATATCGGCTACTGAGGGAAATGATATCAGTACATTCCCCGATTATCCGGCTGATATTCGCGCTCCACAAGGAACACTGACCGGTGTATCGGGCTTTCAGGTACACATTGGCTCCGACAAAGTCTATACTCCAGGAGATAAATGCGATGTGCTGGTAGCGATGAATCCGGCTGCTTTGAAAACACAATATAAATTCTGTAAACCGCAGGCGGTAATCATCATCGATTCCGACTCGTTTACACCCCGTGATCTTGAAAAGGCAAAATTCACACTGGAAAATCCTTTCTCCGAATTAGGTATTAAAAATGAAGTGGTAGAAGCAGCTATTACTACCATGTGCAAGGAGAGTCTGAAAGACAGCGGACTGGACAATAAAACCATCATGCGAACCAAGAATATGTTTGCATTGGGGTTGGTGTGCTGGCTGTTCCATCGTGATATCAAGGTAGGAGAGAAGTTATTGCGTGAAAAATTTGCCAAGAAGCCCGAGATTGCAGAAGCCAATATCAAGGTACTTTATGACGGCTATCACTTTGGTGAAAATACACATGCTTCTGTATCTGCAAGCTATACGGTACCTTCTAAAAAGCAGAAAGAAAAAGGTCGGTATATGGATATCAACGGAAACAAGGCTACGGCTTATGGCTTGATGGCTGCGGCAGAAAAGGCCGGATTGCAGTTGTATCTGGGTTCTTACCCCATTACACCGGCTACCGATATCTTGCATGAACTGGCAAAGCATAAGTCGTTGGGCGTAAAGACCGTACAGTGTGAGGATGAAATTGCAGGTTGTGCATCGGCTGTAGGAGCTGCTTTTGCAGGAGCTTTGGCGGTCACTACAACTTCCGGTCCGGGTATCTGTCTGAAAAGTGAGGCGATGAATCTGGCGGTGATTACCGAATTACCTTTAGTGATTGTGGATGTACAGCGTGGTGGACCGTCTACCGGACTTCCTACCAAATCGGAGCAGACCGATTTGTTGCAGGTATTGTATGGACGAAACGGAGAAAGTCCGATGCCGGTGATTGCAGCTACTTCGCCGACCAATTGCTTCGACTCGGCTTATATGGCTTGTAAAATTGCATTGGAATACATGACTCCGGTTGTGCTGCTTACAGACGCATACATTGCCAACGGTTCTGCGGCATGGCGTTTGCCCGATTTGAAGGAGTATCCGTCTATTGTTCCTCCTTATGTGAAGCCCGAAATGGCTGGCTCGTGGACTCCTTTCCAGCGTGCTGAAAACGGGGTACGTTATTGGGCTGTACCGGGTATGGAAGGCTTTATGCATCGTATTGGCGGGCTGGAAAAGAGCAATGAAAACGGAGCGATCTCTACCGAGCCCGAAAACCATCACCTTATGACACAGCTTCGTGCACAGAAGGTGGAACGGATTGCAGATATTATTCCCGACCTGAAGGTGGAAGGAGAGGAAGATGCCGATTTGCTGATTGTGGGCTTTGGCGGTACATACGGACATTTGCATTCGGCTATGGATACATTGAACCGCAGTGGATACAAAGTGGCATTGGCTCACTTCCAGTTTATCAATCCGCTTCCCCGCAATACGGAAGAAGTATTGCGTCGCTACAAGAAGATTGTAGTAGCCGAGCAGAATATGGGACAACTGGCCGGCTATCTGCGTATGAAGATAGAAGGTATCCGTCTGCATCAGTTCAATCAGGTAAAAGGCCAGCCTTTTGTCGTACAGGAACTAGTAGAGGCTTTTACGGAATTAATAAAGAATGAAGAGTGATGCATAAAGATATGTCATCTTTATTCTTCATTTTTCATTCAGCATTCATCATTCTTAATTCTTAATTTGCAAGTATGAGCGAACAAAAATATACAGCAGCCGATTATAAAGCCGGACAACCTCGCTGGTGTCCGGGATGTGGCGACCATGCCTTCCTGAATTCTTTTCATAAGGCATTGGCTGAGTTAGGGATTCCTCCTCATGAAATAGCGGTAATTTCGGGAATTGGCTGTTCTTCCCGTCTTCCTTACTATATGAATACGTATGGTATGCATACCATTCACGGGCGTGCGGCAGCCATTGCTACCGGTGCCAAGGTGGCCAATCCGAATCTTACCATCTGGCAGATTTCGGGAGATGGTGACGGACTGGCTATCGGAGGTAATCATTTTATTCACGCTATCCGGCGTAATGTGGACCTGAATATGATTCTGTTGAACAATCGTATTTATGGTTTGACTAAAGGACAGTATTCGCCGACTTCGGCACGTGGATTTGTCAGCAAGTCATCGCCTTACGGAACAGTAGAAGATCCTTTCCGTCCGGCTGAATTGTGCTTTGGAGCACGCGGGCGTTTCTTTGCCCGTTGTGTGGCGGTGGATATGGCTCCCTCTGTGGAGGTACTGAAAGCGGCAGCCCGTCATAAAGGGGCTTCTGTGGTGGAAGTACTTCAGAATTGTGTGATATTTAATGACGGAACGCACAATGCGGTGGCAAAGAAGGAAGACCGTGAGCGGAACGCTATTTACCTGGAACATGGAAAACCGATGTTGTTTGGTCCGAATAAGGAATTTGGACTGATGCAGGAAGGTTTCGGACTGAAGGTTGTGAAGCTGGGAGAAAACGGAATCACGGAGAAAGACATTCTTGTACACGATGCACATTGCGAAGACCATACGTTGCAATTGAAACTTGCACTGATGGAAGGGCCGGATTTCCCGATAGCTCTGGGTGTAATTCGCGATGTGGAAGCTCCTACTTACGAAGAAGCGGTAGAAGCACAGATTGAAGAGGTGGCAGCCAAGAAGAAGTATCATACCTTTGCAGAACTGCTGGATACGAATGATACTTGGGAAATAAAGTAGTCTTTCCAGACCATTGTTTTTCTATAGGCAATAATAAGTGCCGGTAGGGTAAGAATAAACCGTACAGGTTTGAAATAAGAAAGCGTATCAGTCTTTTGAGGAAAGAAAGGCTGATACGCTTCTTTTTTATTCTTTTTCTCCGTAGCAAAGATCTCCGGCATCACCCAGTCCCGGTACAATGTACGAGTGAGTATTCAATTCCGGGTCGACTGCTGCACACCAGATGGTCGTTTTGTCGGCTGGGAAAGTCTTCTTTACATGTTCTACTGCCTGACGGCTTGCGATAATTGAAGCCACGTGGATGTGTGCCGGCTCTCCCTTGGTAAGCAGTGCCTTATAAGCCAGTTCCATTGAACCGCCTGTAGCCAGCATCGGGTCGGTAATAATCAGTGTTTTTCCATCAAGACGAGGAGAGGCGATGTATTCGATATGAATGTCGAAATGGTCTTCGTCGATATATTTGCGGAATGCCGAAACAAAGGCATTCTCTGCCTGATCGAAATAGTTGATGAATCCCTGGTGTAGTGGTAAGCCGGCACGCAGGATAGTAGCCACTACAGGCTGGATAGCAGGTACGTTTTCGGTAGCCAGGGCAAGCGGAGTCTGTACTTCCAATGGATGATAAGGCAGGTCACGGCTGATTTCGTATGCCATGATTTCTCCTATTCGCTCAATGTTGCGGCGGAAGCGCAGGCTGTCTTTTTGTATATGTATGTCTCGGATCTCTGCCAGATAGCGGTTTAGAATAGTGTTGCTTTGGTTTAGTTCTACAATTTTCATGTCTTGTTTCTTTTATAAGTTGATTGCTACATATTTATGCCGCAAATATACAGAGTTTTTTTTGTTTCTTTTTTATGGGAATTTCTTATATTTGAAGAATACAGGGGATTTATCCGGATAAGATATGAGAGTAAGTAGAATTGCGATATATGCATTGTTGCTGCTGGTACTGGTAGCAGGAATCGGTGGTTGGCAATATAGACAAAAATATATCTATCGTCAGCTGGAGAAGATAGAGGAACTGTTGCAGCATCAGGCTGATAGTGCCTGGCAGATTTTGACGAAAATGGAGCATACAGACAGGCTGTATGGGAGAAATCGTGCACTTTATTCTTTGCTCTATACGCAGGCTTGTTATAAAAACTATATACCGGTGGAGGGAGATTCACTGATTCGCTTTGCCGTGGAATATTATAGCGATACTGCTGACTCGCTACGCAAATCGAAAAGCTGTTTTTATATGGCACAGGTCTGTCGCGACCGTTACGACCGCCATCGTGCATTAGACTATTTTCAGAAAGCCGGCAGTGCTGCCAAAGGATGCAGTGAGTATAAGTTTCTGAGTCTGTTGTATTACCACTGGGGATGTTTGTTGCAGGATGAGAAGCCGTATACATTGGCTTTGAATAAAATGGAATTATCTTGTCAATATGCTGTACAGAATAGGGATACGGTGATGATAATTAGTGTTTTGGGTGAAATGGGTTGGGGTTATCTTTCTAATGGTGATTATCAGTTGGCTTCTGAAAAACTGGAGAAAGCTATTAGTTATGCGGAAAATATAGGAGGTAAACAATTAGGCTGGTTAAACCACTGTTATTCCGTTCTTTGCTGGAAGATTCATAAATATGAAAAAGCATTGGAACTGGCTGATAGAAGTCTTGCTTTTTGGAAAGATTCTGTTTTTAGGAAAACGGTGTTTGCATTGAAGGGAGATATTTATTTGGATTTGCAGCAAGTGGATTCGGCTCGGTTGTATATAGAGAAAGGTAGGAATGATGCTGATTTCAGAAAGAAAGCAGCTTATGCTTTGTCGATGTGCGAACTAGAAAAGCGTTTGGGACATTATGAGGATGCGTTACGATTTCATGAGTTGTATGCTTGTAGTGTAGATTCCTTGATGAAAAAGGAAGAAACTAACCGTTTAGGGGAATTGCAGCAAAAGTATGACTACTCCTTGATGCAGAATGAAAATGGCAGACTGAAAGCGAAAGAGCAACGTATGAAAATATTGGTATTAGTAGTAGCTTTAGTAGCGATTGCTTTATTGTTCGTATTTTATGGTATATACAACAGGTATAAACAAAAGAAAGAGTACGAGTTACAGAGAAACAAACAGGAAATACTGGAGAAAGAAGCTGTTTGGAAGGAACGCTTTTTCCATATGAATGAGGTAATAAGGCATATTGAGAATATTTGTGAATTACCTGCTCTTCAGAAAGACAAGAAAGCAAACCAAATTAGACTTTCAGCAATGGAGATTGAACAGTTACTTTCGGCTGTCAATGCCTGTTACAATCAATTTGCTTGCCGTTTACAAAAAGATTATCCAACTTTGAGTCAGATTGATGTGTGTATATGCTGTCTTTTAAAAGTAGGAATAAGAAATCAGGATATTTGTTATCTCTTGGGCATAATGGATGAGGCTTTCAAGAAAAGGAAATATCGTATCAAACACGATAAACTGAAGTTGGATATAGCGTTAGATGACTTCTTAAAAGCTTATTGATACTGTGATTTTTCTTGTAAAGCCCTCATGAGACCATTTGTCCCCTTTTTTTATAAGTAAAATTACAGTTATTACCTTGATTTATAGTATGATTGATGAAGGTGATGAATATGGATTTGTCCCCTATTTGTCTACCTATGAAGTGGATGTTTACTACTAATTTTGGAGTAGAAACTTTAAAGATAACATGTATGAAAGCACAAGTTAGTTTATGTCTTTGGGGAATGTGTCTGTGGGTTTTGGAAACCAATGCCATTGATGTGAAGTTACAGGCAAAGAAAGTGAAAGATCCCAATGTTCCTCAACAGGAAATACCGGTACATGCCGATATGAACAACTCTTTGTTAGGTGTTCATTTTCTGAATGGAGTAGATGTAACTATTACAGTAGTTGGTCCGGAAGGAGTGGTGTATCAGAAGGAAGTAACAACTCCTTTCCCTGAATCTGTATATGTAGATCTGAGTTCTTATCAGAAAGGGGAATATACTATCTATATTAAGGATAAAGAAGGAAATCTCTTATGGGGTAACTTTATGAAATAAAGAAAGTGTTGAATCTGCGCAGGTCAATATGGTCTTGAATATTTGTTTTACTTTAAATTAATTATTCAGTATGAAAAAACTATTTTTAATTTTAGCTATTATGGCTTGCGGTTTGTATTCATGTACCAGGCAAGCACTTCCAGAACCTTCTGAAAAAGAAGTTGTTCAGAAAAATATGTTTGAGTATACAATGTTGAGAACCGCACTGTCTGAATACACTTCAGGATTTAATTTAGATCCTTACCTTGGAAGTAGAAGAGGTGGATTTTGGCGTAGATTATGTGGCATTTTTGGCGCTGATGGAAATGGAGCGGCTCTTGGAAGAGAACACGGTGGTTTTTGGGGAGCTTTATTTTGGGGGATAGGGAACTCTTTGTTATATGCAGTATTGGGAGAGGAGTTTTTAATTAAGGAAACTGTTTCTGTCATGGATCGGCCACATGTTTGTGTTTATAGAACTCCTGTTGATACAACATTTAAATATCAGGTAGATTATGCTTCTTTCCCAGTTGTAAAGCCGATTGATATTCAACTTTTGTCGAATTCTAGTCCTGATTTGGATAAAGAAATATCAGATGTAGATAACACTATGAAAAGATTAGGTGAAATCAGGAAGATAAGTTTTGAAGAAAATAGTTTTGGATATTTACATAACGACATTATTGCAGAGTTATACGAAAATGATAAGGATTTGTTAGATAATTCGATACCTGTGTTAATAGATAAAGTTGCTGAGTGTATGGAAAATAGAAATATCCAAATTACCGAACAAATGAAATCGGAATTAGAAGAGCAGCTAAGTAAAAAAGATGTTGGAAACTGCGAAGATCTTGAAAATACAATGCAGGGATTTAAAGAAGATTATCCAGAATATTTGAATATTTTTGAAGTAATTCAAGATTTTGTAGAGAATGCCTCTTCTTGTAAATCAGAAAGTCAACTTGATAAATATGTAAGAGGATATTTGGATATAGTAATAAAGTCGGAATTACCTCAAAAAGATAAAGATATGCTTGTGGCTGCAATTGAAGTTTCCTCCAACAGTATATTGCTTTGGAGTATAAAATGAATTTGTGGTGTGACTTCTTTAAAATTATTGTTGCCTTTCTTTGTATTGTCTTGAATGTAGTAAAGAGTTTTGGTGAAATCAATTGAAACAGATGAAATGCTTTGCTATACTTAGTTAATGATTAAAGTAAAAAATAGTTTAAAAAGGCGATTTTATGAAGAAATTATTTATGTTGTTTATTTTGCTGCTTGTGGGAACAGTTGTGAAAGGGCAGGAGAGTTTGGAAAATGAGAGTAAAGAGTTTCCTTCCAAAGGAAAAAAAGAAAGGAAAGAAATGTTGGAAATGTCCCTTGCTACCGGATATAACTGGTTGCTTAATTCTAACCTTTCTCCCTATGGGCAGCATTACCGTGGTAATTATAAAGGGGGAATTATAGGCGCTATAGATGCATTTTATTGTTTCGACAAGTGGAAAGTGGGTGTTTTGTTTTCTACTTTTTCCACTTCCGGAAATTATGGGGTAGAAGGTCGTATGGTATCGGAAGATATTCAAGTGAACTATATAGCTCCACAGTATAAAACAAGCACAAGGTTTGCCAAGCGTTGGGTAATGTCTGGAAGCATTGGGGTAGGTTATTTATGGTATAGCAATGACGGATGGTTGGACAATACGGGGTATAAGGTATCGGCTCATGCTTTGGGCATAAACAGCTATTTTGAAATATCCTGCCGCTTGCTTTCTCATATGGATGTGTTTGTAGGTACTTCTTACTGGGGAGCATCCAAAATAAAGAAATTTAAGGTAGAGGCTCAAGGAGAGAAGAAAACAGTAGACTTGGATGACCCTTATCGCTTGAAGTTTATTACGGCTGGATTGCTATATGGAATACGCGTAGTGTTTTAGCTTTATATGGCGGGCGAAGAGCAACTTGTGATGTAATTGAAATTTTATACCGTATATGAAAGGGTTGACAAAAGAAAGTTATAAAAACAGTATCCGGGATTTCTGTTTGCTTTTGGGGTGTTATGGATTGGTGTATGGAGTAATCAGTATGTCCGGATGAAAAGAAAAGGAAAAGACCTGTGAAAATATGGGAAAACCATGATACGATGATTGGAATGATTTCATAGTTGCTATGTGGAAATGGCAGATTTGTTACACAAGTATAAATCTTTCAGTATTACGGAATTTTTTCTGTAATAACTTCTTTGTTTGAAAGAAAACTACTATTTTTGTAGCGCCTTAGACAAGGAGATGATGAAAAGACAATCTCTTAGTCAAAGACTTGAAAAGTAAAAACTAAACATTTGATATAATAACCAAATTAATCATTTGAAACAATGGCAAATTTAGATCTTACCAAATACGGTATCACTGGTACCGTAGAAATCGTACACAATCCTTCATATGAAGTATTGTTTGCTGAAGAAACAAAAGCTGGTTTGGAAGGCTTTGAAAAAGGTCAGGAAACTGAACTGGGTGCAGTAAACGTAATGACTGGTATCTACACTGGTCGTTCTCCTAAAGATAAATTCTTGGTAAAAGACGCTACAAGTGAAAACACTGTATGGTGGACTTCTGAAGAATATAAAAACGACAACAAGCCTGTAACTACAGAAACTTGGAATGTATTGAAGGCTTTGGCTGCAAAAGAATTGTCAAACAAGAAATTGTTCGTTGTTGATGGTTACTGCGGTGCTAACGAAGCTACTCGTTTGAAAGTTCGTTTCATCATGGAAGTTGCATGGCAGGCTCACTTCGTAACTAACATGTTCATCCGTCCTTCTAAAGAAGAATTGGAAAACTTCGAACCTGATTTCGTTGTTTACAACGCTTCTAAGGCTAAAGTTGAAAACTACAAAGAATTGGGATTGAACTCAGAAACTGCAGTTGTATTCAACTTGACTACTAAAGAACAGGTTATCCTGAACACTTGGTACGGTGGTGAAATGAAGAAAGGTATGTTCTCTATGATGAACTACTTCAACCCATTGCGTGGTATCGCTTCTATGCACTGCTCTGCTAACACTAACATGGACGAAACTGAATCAGCTATCTTCTTCGGTTTGTCTGGTACAGGTAAAACTACCTTGTCTACAGACCCGAAACGTAAGTTGATCGGTGACGACGAACACGGATGGGATAACGAAGGTGTATTCAACTACGAAGGTGGTTGCTACGCTAAGGTTATCAACTTGGATAAAGAAAGCGAACCCGATATCTACGCTGCTATCAAACGTGACGCTTTGCTGGAAAACGTAACAGTTGATGCTAACGGTAAGATTGATTTCGCTGATAAGAGCGTAACAGAAAACACTCGTGTTTCTTATCCTATCCACCACATTGAAAACATCGTTAAACCGGTGTCTAAGGGTCCTCACGCAAAACAAGTTATCTTCTTGTCTGCTGATGCATTCGGTGTATTGCCTCCTGTATCTATCTTGAACCCTGAACAGGCTCAGTACTACTTCTTGTCAGGATTTACTGCTAAGTTGGCTGGTACAGAACGTGGTATCACTGAACCGACTCCGACATTCTCTGCTTGCTTCGGTGCTGCTTTCTTGTCATTGCACCCAACTAAATATGCAGAAGAATTGGTTAAGAAGATGGAAATGACTGGTGCTAAAGCATACTTGGTAAACACTGGTTGGAACGGTACAGGTAAACGTATCTCTATCCGTGATACTCGTGGTATCATCGATGCTATCTTGGACGGATCTATCGAAAAAGCTCCTACTAAGACTATTCCTTACTTCGATTTCGTAGTTCCGACAGAATTGCCGGGTGTTGATCCTAAGATCTTGGATCCTCGCGATACTTACGAATGCGCTTGCCAGTGGGAAGAAAAAGCTAAAGACTTGGCTGCTCGCTTCATCAAGAACTTCTCTAAGTTCACTGGTAACGAAGTTGGTAAAGCATTGGTTGCTGCTGGTCCGAAATTGTAATTTGAATTTGCAATATCGTTATATGAAAAGCGGTTCTCTTTTGGGGAACCGCTTTTTTATTTTATTTTTGTGATGAATTTAAATCTATCAATATCATGAAATTATTAACTCTATCAGTGGCGTTGTCGGCTACATCTCTTTTGTTTTCTTGTGCTTCCAAGCATGTAGAAGCTCCACAACCTGTATATCCGATACCGGAGGCAAAGCAGGTGGAATGGCAGAAAATGGAAACGTATGCGTTTATTCATTTTGGCTTGAATACATTTAATGACCGTGAGTGGGGATATGGAGATAGTGATCCGAAAACTTTTAATCCAAAAAAGTTGGATTGTGAGCAGTGGGCACAAACACTTGTCAAGGCAGGTATGAAAGGGGTTATCCTGACCGCGAAACATCATGACGGATTCTGTTTGTGGCCTTTCGAAGGAACAGAATATAGTGTGAAGAACTCTCCATGGAAAGACGGTAAGGGAAATGTAGTGAAAGAACTGGCAGAGGCTTGCAGAAAGTATGGATTGAAATTTGCCGTTTATTTGTCACCTTGGGACAGACACCAAGCTAACTATGGTACACCGGAATACTTACCTTATTTCTATGCGCAGCTTCGTGATTTGCTGACTAATTATGGGGATGTGTTCGAAGTATGGTTTGATGGTGCAAATGGTGGAGACGGATGGTATGGTGGTGCCAAGGATATGCGTACTATCGATCGTAAGAATTACTATAATTATCCTAAGATTTATGAGATGCTGGATAGCATTCAGCCGCAAGCTATTGTGTTCTCTGATGGTGGCCCTGGCTGTCGTTGGGTAGGTAACGAGAATGGTTTTGCCGGTGCTACCAACTGGTCGTTCTTACGCAAGGGAGAAGTGTATCCGGGTTATTCCAGATATTATGAGTTGCAATACGGACATGAGGATGGTAACCAGTGGGTAGCTGCCGAATGTGACGTATCTATCCGTCCGGGATGGTTCTATCATCCGGAAGAAGATAGTCTGGTGAAGACTCCGGAGCAGCTTGTAGATCTTTATTATCGTAGTGTAGGTCATAATGCCACTTTGCTTTTGAATTTCCCGGTAGACCGGAACGGATTGATTCATCCGATTGACTCTGCCAATGCGGTGAAGTTCCATGAAATGATTCTTCAGGAGCTGAAGACTAACCTGGTAGCTGGTATGACACCGAAGGTTTCTAACGAACGTGGAGGTGATTTTGTAGCTTCTGCACTGACTGATGATAACTTTGATACTTATTGGGCCACAGAAGATAGCGTAACAACTGCCGATATCGAATTTACCTTCCCGAAAGCTCAGCGTATGAACCGTATGCTGTTGCAGGAATATATTCCACTTGGACAGCGTGTAAAATCGTTTGTGGTAGAATATAAGGATGGTGATCAGTGGTTGCCTGTGCGAATGAATGAGGAAACAACTACTATCGGCTACAAACGTTTGCTTCGTTTTGAATCAGTAAATTCAACAGCTATTCGTATTCGTATTACCGAAGCACGTGGTCCTTTGTGTCTGAGCAGTATTGGTGTGTACGATGCAGGTGAAAAAGCTGATGAAGGAGTAGCTGCAACAACAAGAAAAGTCGAAAGCTTGCCGTTTACATTGGTAGGAGTCAATGAAGAAGAAGCTGCCAAGGCATCGGATAAAGATGATAAGACCGTTTGTATGGTGAAAGGCGATAAGATTCTGATTGATTTGGGAAGTGAACAGATGATTTCTTCTTTCCACTATCTGCCTAACCAAGATAGAGTAGAAGGCGGTATGGCATTGACATACGAACTACGTGTGGGCAATGAACCGACTGCTGTGAACAAACTGGTGAAGAGTGGAGAATTCTCGAATATCATTAATAATCCGATTCTTCAGTCTGTATACTTTACTCCGGTGAAAGCGCGTTATATCGAATTCCGTGCTCCTCGTGTTCAGGGCGCAGAAAAGGTATTGGGCATTGCCGAAGTCGGTGTATGCAAATAGCAAGAAACTCGGTACAGATATAGGTTGAACTAATAGAATTTCACTATCTTTGTACCGAGAATAAACATATACAGAGGACGATATGAAAGTAGAAGATAAACTGACCGCCTCTATCATCGAAGGCGTAAAGGCATTGTACGGGCAGGATGTGCCTGCAAAAATGGTACAGTTGCAGAAGACAAAGAAAGAGTTTGAAGGACATTTGACTTTAGTCGTATTTCCTTTTCTGAAAATGTCAAAGAAATCTCCTGAGCAGACAGCGCAGGAAATAGGTGAATATCTGCAACAGCATGAACCGGCGATTGCTAACTTTAACGTAATAAAGGGTTTCCTGAATCTGACTATCGCATCGGATGTATGGATTGAATTACTGAATAAGATTCATGCAGACCAGAAATGGGGTATTCAGGAAGCGGCTGCTGATGCTCCCTTGGTGATGATTGAATATTCTTCGCCTAATACAAATAAGCCGTTGCACTTGGGACATGTGCGTAACAACCTTTTGGGAAATGCATTGGCCAATGTAATGGCAGCTAACGGTAATAAAGTTGTAAAAACCAATATTGTCAACGACAGAGGTATTCATATCTGCAAGTCAATGTTGGCATGGCTGAAATATGGTAACGGTGAAACACCTGAATCTTCGGGCAAGAAGGGCGACCATCTGGTAGGCGATTATTATGTAGCTTTCGACAAGCATTATAAAGCAGAAGTTGCCGAACTGATGGAAAAGGGTCTGACCAAAGAAGAAGCAGAAGCACAGTCACCATTGATGTTGGAAGCACGCGAAATGCTTCGTAAATGGGAGGCAAACGATCCGGAAGTTCGTGCTCTTTGGAAGAAGATGAACGAATGGGTTTATGCCGGCTTCGATGAAACTTACCGCATGATGGGTGTAAGCTTCGATAAGATTTATTACGAATCGGATACTTATCTGGAAGGTAAGGAAAAAGTGATGGAAGGTCTGGAAAAAGGTTTCTTCTTCCGCAAAGAAGATGGTTCGGTATGGGCTGATTTGACTGCTGAAGGACTCGACCATAAACTTTTGCTTCGTGGCGACGGTACTTCTGTATATATGACTCAGGATATTGGTACAGCCAAGCTGCGTTTCCAGGATTATCCTATCAACAAAATGATTTATGTAGTAGGTAATGAACAGAACTATCATTTCCAGGTATTGTCTATCCTGCTCGATAAATTAGGTTTTGAATGGGGTAAAGATTTGGTACATTTCTCTTACGGTATGGTAGAATTGCCAGAAGGTAAGATGAAGAGCCGTGAAGGTACTGTAGTGGATGCAGACGACCTGATGGAAGCCATGATTGAAACAGCCAAGGAAACCAGCAATGAGTTGGGAAAACTCGATGGTCTTACCAAAGAAGAAGCCGATGATATTGCACGTATCGTAGGATTGGGTGCATTGAAATATTTCATCCTGAAGGTAGATGCACGCAAGAACATGACTTTCAATCCGAAAGAATCTATCGACTTCAATGGTAATACAGGTCCGTTTATTCAGTATACATACGCTCGTATCCAGTCTATTTTGCGTAAAGCAGCCGAAGCTGGATTGACTATTCCTGCTGTAATTCCTGCTGGAATAGAGTTGAGCACAAAAGAAGAAGGACTCATTCAGATGTTGGCAGACTTTACCAATGTCGTAAAACAGGCTGGTAGCGACTATAACCCGTCTATTTTGGCAAACTATACATACGATTTAGTGAAAGAATACAATCAGTTCTATCATGACTTCAGCATCTTGCGCGAAGAAAATGAAGCAGTGAAAGTATTCCGTCTTGCATTGAGCCAGAACGTAGGTAAGGTGGTAAAACTTGCAATGGGACTACTCGGTATTGAAGTTCCGGAACGTATGTAAAAATAACAGATAAAATAAAGGAAAATGCCATTCACGGTACCGCAATGTACTGTGAATGGCATTTCTTTTTAAGAAAGAAAATAATATTTATTGTGTGATGCTGCGGCTTGGGTAAGCAAGGGCTGCTGTAAATTCCAGTGCAACCATCTGCGCTGTATTGGCCCAGTGTTTCTTGAAAGTACCTAACAACAACTCGATTTGTTTGGCAGAGAATCCTATTGATTTATCAGAAAGAACGTTGACCGTTTCGTTGACAGCCACAATGGAAGTCACATTTTTTTTCAATAGTTCCAGTAATTGCTCTTTCTTGTTTTCTTTGTCTTGTAAACTTTGTTGCAGAGCATCTGCATTGACTGTACTGTCTGCCTGCAATTCCAAATGACGTTGGTTAAGCTCTTTCAGTTCATTAGTAAGAGAAGCAATTTCTTTATTCAGACTCAGATAGAAATCATGGGTGGGAGACCCTGATATTTCAGGATTGGGAATAACCAGCAACGAATCCCACTGGCTTTTTGTAGCAGTACTGATGTCGGCTGTAAAGGTAATATTCGAATTGTCTATATACAGTTCACTTTGATATTTCTTGTTTGAACTATCAGATGTGACATTTGAATTATCTAAGTCAATCAGAATATGATATCGCTCCGGTTTGTCCACTTCGCCTTTGAACTCAAATTTTCCGTTGGTAATAGTAGTACTGTCTATCATTACAGGACCTTTCAAGAAAGAAGGATATTCGATATACGCTTTTCCGTTGGCATTTGCGTCAGATAAATTACCTTCAATTGTATATCCCTTCGGTTGGCAGGAAGCTAGTAAAGCTGTGAAAAATAGAACATTTACGATATTCTTCATAGTTTTTCGGTTTTAATAATGTAAAATGTGATTTTAGTTTCCTGCAAATATAGGGAGATAATCCGTCTTTGAATACTCTTTCTTCTTAAAAACTATGAAAGGCAAGAAGAATGTCAACCCTTTTGTGTACTTTTGTTCTTATTAACAAGAAACATATGCCCAAACAGAAATTCTATGTAGTGTGGAAAGGAGTGAATCCTGGAGTTTATACTTCGTGGACAGATTGTCAACTTCAGATTCAAGGATATAAAGGAGCTTTATATAAATCATTTGATTCTTTGGAAGAGGCAGAGCATGCCTTTGAAACCCCTGCCCATCATTATATCAACAAGAAGCAGGAAAGAGAGCCTTCTCTCTGCCAGATTCCCGAAAACTTTAATTTGAACTGTCTGGCTGTGGATGCGGCATGTAGCGGTAATCCTGGTCCGATGGAGTATCGTGGAGTTTATCTGCTTACCGGGCAGGAAATCTTTCATTTCGGACCTATTTATGGAACCAATAACATCGGAGAGTTTCTGGCTATAGTACATGGTCTTGCCTTGTTAAAACAGAAGGGTATAGACATGCCTATTTATTCCGATAGCCGTAATGCGCTACTTTGGGTAAAGCAGAAGAAATGTAAGACAAAGCTGGAACGCACCTCCCGGACAGAGGAGCTTTTCAGAATGATAGAACGTGCCGAAAAATGGCTGAGAGAAAACTCATATACCACACCTTTGTTGAAGTGGAAGACAGAGAAATGGGGAGAAGTGCCTGCCGATTTCGGGAGAAAGTAACTAAAATTGAACAGTTCGTTAAAAAAATAAGAAACTGATGAAGAAGAGATTTGCTTACCTTATTTCATTCTTTGTGGCATTGGTACTGATATTTTTAGTACAAAAGCCATTCTTTATGTTGTACAATAGTGCTGCCAGTTCTGATGTGTCGTGGACAGATTATTTCAAAGTCATGTATCATGGCCTGTCATTGGATGCTGCTACTGCCGGTTACCTGGTTGCACTTCCTTTTCTGGCTGTATTGGTTAGTGTCTGGTTCAAGAGATTTCCTTTACGTGCAGTTCTGGTAGGCTATTATGCTCTTATCAGCCTGCTGATGGCTATTATCTTTGTGGTGGATATGGGTTTGTATCCATTTTGGAAATTCAAGCTCGATGCCTCTATTTTTCTTTATATGGATTCGCCGAAAAATGCCTTGGCAAGTGTATCGGTCGGATTCGTCCTGCTCCGTGTATTGGTAATGATATTGCTGGCAGGACTCACTGCCTGGGGATTATATAAGTTGACACCTTCCCATTTACCGGCTACTACGAAGAAACTTTCCGGAACAGCCGGTCTGCTTGTACTGGGAGGGTTGTTGTTTATCGTCATTCGTGGAGGAGTGACAGAATCAACTTCCAATATCGGTCAGGTTTATTTCTGCAACAATGAATTTCTGAATCATTCGGCGGTCAATCCGGCCTTTAGTTTGCTTTCATCTGTAAGCAAAACGCAGAATTACGAGGAGCAATTCAATTTCTTCTCTGAAGAAGAACGTGCTCACTTGTTCGACGGACTTTATCCGGTAAGGGGAAAGAATACGGTGGAACTCCTGAATACCAAGCGGCCCAATATTCTAATCATTCTGATGGAAGGTTTTGGAGCTACCATGGTAGATTCGTTGGGAGGAGTACCCGGAGCCAGTCCTAATATCGACCGTTTGTCGAAAGAAGGAATTTATTTTACAAACTGTTACGCAAACAGTTTCCGTACCGACAGAGGTACAGTCTGTACTTTTAGCGGATACCAGAGTTTCCCGAACTTATCAGTAATGAAGATTCCGGCAAAAAGCCGTACTCTGCCTTCAATTGTAGGCAAGTTAGTGAAAGAAGGATATACAACCGATTTCCTGTACGGTGGAGATATTAATTTTACCAATATGAAAAGCTATTTGCTGAGCAGTGGCTATCAACATCTGACGGCAGATGTTGACTTTCCTTCAGAACAGCGTAAAAATCCATGGGGAGTAAACGATGATATCACTTTTGATTATCTGTACAACCAGCTTAAGAATCGTACAGAAGGGCCCTGGCATACTGCTTTCCTTACCTTGAGCAGTCATGAACCGTTTGAAGTACCTTATCACCGTCTGGAGGAAAAGATACCTAATGCCTTTGCTTTCACAGACGATTGCCTCGGTCGTTTTGTGGATAAGATGAAACAACTTCCGCAGTGGAAAGATTTGCTGATTATTTGTCTTCCCGATCATGGATTCCATTATCCGGCAACAGGCCACGGACATGCTCCCTGGGTGCATCATATTCCTATGTTGTGGTTAGGAGGTGCCGTCAAGCAGCCAATGGTTATTGACAAGTTAATGAATCAGACCGATTTGGCAGCTACCTTACTCGGACAGTTGGAAATAGATCATAGTGAGTTTAATTTCAGCCGTAACGTATTGGGAGAGGAATATACCTATCCGTTTGCGTATTATACCTTTAATAACGGCTTTGTTTTTTGCGATAACACTGGAGTTACCTTGTTCGACAATAACTCCGGGCAGGTTTTGCTCGACGAGCCCCAACCGGATGAAAACCGTTTGAAGCGAGGAAAAGCTATTCTGCAAAGCTCTTATGACGATTTAGGCAGTCGGTAATATTTCCCGACTGCATTTGCATATCTTATCTGTAGATTAGTGTAGAGAGTTGTTCTTCACTGAATAGCTCATTAGCTATTTCCAGCAATTGAGAAGAGGTCAGAGCTTCAATACGTTGGAACACCTCCTCTTTGTCTTCGTATTTTTTGTAGTGAAGGAAGCACTTACCCATGCTCAAGGCATTGTTTTCGAAGTTGTCGCCGGCTACTCCAATCTGACCGATAATCTGTTTTTTTGCTGCAGCCAGTTGGGCTGTTGTCAAAGCCCGCATGCGCAGGCGGTTTAATTCTTTCTGCACCAGTTCAATGCAATAGTCTGTATCTTCCGTATCACAACCAAAATAGATACAGAAGGTTCCTGTATCAGTGTATGAAGTCAGGTTTGATTCTACATTATACACCAATCCCCGTTTTTCGCGTAAAGATACGTTGAGGCGACTGTTCATGCCGGGACCTCCCAGAATATTGTTCAGAAGATACAATCCGGTACGACGTTCGTCGTATGCGTGATATCCACGTCCACCTATCATTACGTGCGACTGATGGGTATCTTTGTGTAACGTCAGATTTTTAGGACAATATGGCTGTGGAGCTTGTCTCTGATAGTTCTCTACTTCACTATAAGGAATATCAGCTACAGTCTTTTCTACCGTGCGTATTACCCGCTTGAAATCAATATCTCCCTGTACGAAGAAAACCATGTTGGTAGGTTTATAGTATCTGCCGGTAAACTGCAAGGCATCTTCGCTGCGGAAATGGCGTAGCAGTTCCGGTTTTCCTAAGATATTTCTTCCCAAGGCATGTTCCGGAAAAATCAGCTCTTCGAAATCATCGAATATCAGCTCGGCAGGACTGTCTTCGTAACTTTGTATTTCATCAATGATTACTTCTACCTCTTTTTCAATTTCCTGTGCAGGAAAGGTACTGTGAAAAACAATGTCTGTAAGAAGTTCTACGGCACGGGCGAAATGCTCTTTCAGAAAGGCACTGTAGATGACGGTTTCTTCCTTGTTGGTATAAGCATTCAGGTCGCCTCCTACGTTCTCCATCCGGTTCAGGATATGCCAGGCTTTGCGCTTTTGTGTACCTTTGAAGATAAGATGTTCTACAAAGTGCGCCATACCTTGTTCTTGCTCCATTTCGTCGCGGGTTCCTGCGTCTACGGCAAAACCACAATAAGCTACGTTGGTGGGGCTGGGAGTATGTATAATACGCAGACCGTTTGACAAAGTGAAAGTATTGTAAGCCATTGTTTTTTTATTAGAATCTGTTTCTGCTTGCAAAAATACAACAATACTTATTGTCCTTCTTTAAAAAATGCAGATATTTGCAGAATAAAGACTAAAAACAACCCAATAAGCTATGAATAAAATTGCTGTATTCTGCTCTGCATCCGACTATATCGATTCTGTGTATACCGAGAAAGCAGCACAGTTCGGAGCATGGATGGGAGAAAACCGCAAATGGCTTGTTTACGGAGGTTCGAACAGGGGACTGATGGAAACAGTGGCTCGTGCGGCAAAAGAAAAGGGAGCCATGATTATGGGAGTGGTACCTACCAAGCTGGAAGAACGTGGAATGGTGAGCGATTTGCTGGATGTAACGTTTCATACTGTCAATCTGAGCGACCGGAAGGACATCATGCTTCAGGAAGCCGATGTGATGGTGGCACTGCCCGGAGGAGTAGGAACGCTCGACGAAATCTTTCATGTGATGGCAGGAGGTACTATCGGTTATCACGACAAGAAAATCATTTTCTACAATGTGAACGGTTTTTGGGACGACATCCTTCATTTCCTGAAAGGATTGGAAGAACAGCGATTTGCACATCATCCGCTGAACAACTATATGCAGGTAGCAAATACTTTCGAAGAATTAATACAATTATTGGCATAATCAAACAAGATATAATATGATTTCATCTATTAACGAACTATTGCAGCGTGAAGCACAGGCTGTACTGAATATTCCGGTAACAGACGGATATGAAAAAGCGGTTGCTTTGATTGTAGAGCAAGTACATCATAAACATGGAAAGCTGGTGACCAGCGGTATGGGAAAAGCCGGACAGATAGCTATGAATATTGCTACTACATTCTGCTCTACAGGTATTCCGGCAGTCTTTTTACATCCGAGCGAAGCGCAGCATGGCGATTTGGGTATCCTGCAGGAGAACGATTTGCTGCTGCTTATTTCAAACTCAGGAAAGACCCGTGAAATCGTGGAACTGACACAATTGGCAGCTCGTCTGAATCCGGCTTTGAAGAAGATTGTCATCACCGGAAATCCTGATAGTCCTTTGGCTCAGGCTGCTGATATTTGTCTGGCTACCGGACATCCGGATGAAGTTTGTGTGCTGGGCATGACACCTACCACTTCGACTACGGTAATGACTGTAATTGGTGATATTCTGGTGGTAGAAACCATGAAGCAGACTCACTTCACTATCGAAGAATACAGTAAACGTCATCATGGCGGATATTTGGGAGAACGTTCTCGTGAACTTAGCAAATAACAGATAGATGAGAAGAGTAATCGGTATAGGAGAAACCATCCTCGATATTTTGTTCCGCGACAACCAGCCTCAGGCAGCAGTACCGGGAGGTTCGGTATACAATGCGGCCATTTCATTGGGGCGTATGGGAGTCAATGTAATGTTCATCAGCGAAACAGGAAACGACCGTGTAGGAGAAATGATTTTGCAGAATATGCGCGACAATGGGGTAAGTACAGAACATGTCAATGTATTTCCCGAGGGAAAGTCGCCGGTTTCACTCGCTTTTCTGAACGAGCGAAATGATGCAGAATATATTTTTTACAAAGACTATCCGCGTCAGCGCCTGGAAGTAAAGATGCCGGAAATTACGGCAGACGACATTATCATGATAGGTTCCTATTTTGCAATTACTCCGGTATTGCGCGATAAAGTAGTGGAATTGCTGGAGCAGGCCCATAAAGCCGGAGCAATTATCTATTATGATGTGAATTTCCGTAGTACTCACCGCAATGAAGCCATCAAGCTGATGCCTACTATTTTGGAGAACTTCGAGTATGCCGACATTCTGCGTGGTTCGACAGAAGATTTTCAGAATATGTTCGGATTGGCCGAGGCCGATGCTGTTTATCGTAAACATGTAGCCTTCTATTGCCAGAACTTTATCTGTACAGATGCCGACAAGGATATTTTTCTGCGGACCAGACAGGTTACGAAGAATTATCCGGTAGAGCCTCTGCAGGCAGTGAGTACAATCGGTGCCGGAGATAATTTCAACGCTGGAGTGGTATTCGGCTTGTTGAAAAACCGGATTCGCCGGAACGATTTGGCAGAACTGACAGAAGCCGACTGGGATGCTATTATACAGTGTGGGAAAGATTTTAGTGCCGATGTGTGCAAGAGTGTGAACAATTCGGTATCGAAAGCTTTTGCTGAGGCTTATAAGAATAAGTGACAAAGAGCGTCTCATTATAATGAAACGACCGTCCCACTGCAATGAAACGAGTGTCTCCTTGCAATGAGACGGTCGTACCATTGTAGTGGGACGCCTTTTTTATATGGTTTTTGCAACAACCGGAACGGGCAGTAAGCGGCTTATCGGTTGAATTTTTCCTGATTCTCTGCCGCTATTTTCTTGATGGCCTGCTGGAAGGCAATGAATCCTCCACCCAATACACGGTTGCCTTCGTAGAATACGGCCGACTGTCCGGGAGTAATGGCTGAGGCTTCTCCTTCAAATTTTACCAGCAATTGTCCGTTGTCCAGTAAGGCTACCTGACAGGGAATAGGCCGGCTCCGGTAGCGGATACGTACGGAAAGCTCCTTGCACAGGAGCAGTTCCTCCATACAGATTACATTTACCTGCTCTACCAACATGTATTCTGCTTTCAGTTGGTCGGCATCTCCCAGCATGACTGTATTTTTGGCCGGATTTATTTTTAGTACATACGCCGGCTTGCCCAATGCAATCTCCAGTCCTTTCCGTTGTCCGATGGTATAATAGGCAAATCCTTTGTGCTGCCCCAGCTTCAGTCCCTTACTGTCTACAAACCATCCTGCACCAATCCGTTCGTCGATGTCCGGACAGTGTTCCTTCAGAAACTCCCGATAGTCTTTATCGATAAAACAGATTTCCATACTTTCACCCCCTTTGGCTTTTGCTTCAAAACCTTTGGAGGCCAGATAGGTACGGACTTCGGTCTTGGTCATTCCTCCCAGTGGAAACATCATGCGTTTCAAGATATCCTGTGGCAGTTTCCAAAGGAAGTAGGACTGATCTTTTGTAGAATCGTCACCCGTTACAATGTAGCGTGCTCCGTTTATATCTTTCAGTTGGCAGTAATGTCCGGTAGCAATCCACGCACAGTCTGTGCGGTCTGCCCATTCGCAAAGAATACGTTCCTTGAAAAGCGGGTTACACATGACACACGGATTGGGGGTACGTCCGCTCATATACTCATCGATGAAATATTTCACGATTACCTCCTTGAACTCCTTCCGTACATCGGCTACATGGTGTTCGATGCCCAAGCGGGCAGCTAAGGCTTGTGCTTCCAGCACTTCGTCGGGCTGTGATTGTCCGGGCGTGGAGAAATGAGAGGGAATATCCCATGTACGCATGGTAACTCCTACCACTTCGTATCCTTGCTCCTGTAGCATGATGCATACGGCAGAACTGTCTATTCCGCCGCTCATGCCTACTAATACTCGCTTGTCTTTCTCTTTCATTGTATGTAGTTTATAAGAATATTTCGGGCTCTCTTCTGGCACTGAATTTTTCGTGCAGTATCTGTGTAAACGGAGTGTAGTAAGTACGTGCTCCGTTAGGACATTCTTTTACGCAGGCACAACATTTGATGCATCGTTCTGCATCGGTTTCTATTGCATCGCCTCCGTCATTGAGTCGGATGGCATGAGTAGGACATACTTCAATACAGATGCCACAGGCACAACAGGCGTTGGTACATTCCGGCACACTGGAGTTACGCGGAGAGAATTCCTTGTATGGAAAGTTTCCTTTGACTGTCAGTGCCGGGAGCTCCGGATGATTTTCCAGTTTTTTCAAACTGTCTTGTCCGAACAGAAACGCTTTCTGAATATCGGAACTATCGGGACGTCCTGCTGCCACAGGCATGTCGGGAGTACTGTAACTGTGCTCTCCGATGAAGGCGGCACCCGATAATGGAGTAAAACCAAGTTCGACGGCCGTATTGTGCAGTTCGAGTAATGCATCCTCATAGTCGCGATTTCCGTATACGGCTACCAAAATGGCCGGAGAATGTTGCGCTTTGAGTCGTTTGATGCGTTGTAGAGCAACCGGAGCAATGCGTCCTCCGTATACGGGGGCTGCAATAACGGTCAGTTCGTTTTCTACATGAATCGGTGTATCCTCTTCATCCAGTGTCAAATCGGTTTCTATTCGTCGTCCCATACCGATACCTTCACCTATAGCGCGTGCAATGCGGGCTGAAGTGTGTGTAGGGGAGAAGAATACAAGGCGGGTAGTTGTATATGCTGTCATACCTTTGTTTGAGTTAGTTATTTCAACAAAGATACGAGTTTTTCGTACTTCATTCTTCTTTTATTTGTACTTTTGTTCTCATAAGTATACGACTGAATTTGTTTGAAAATACTAAATACTTAGAGTAACAGTAGAGATACATGGAAGAACAATTTGATATACGTGATTATAGACCTTCCGGCAAAGAACGCGATTTCGAAAACGCTTTGCGTCCGCTTCAGTTTGGCGACTTCAGCGGGCAGGACAAAGTGGTGGACAATCTGCGTATCTTCGTGAAGGCAGCGCGGCTTCGTGCCGAGGCACTGGATCATGTGTTGCTGCATGGTCCTCCCGGTCTGGGAAAAACTACATTGAGTAACATTATTGCCAACGAGTTGGGGGTAGGCTTTAAGGTCACTTCCGGTCCGGTACTTGATAAGCCCGGCGATCTGGCCGGAGTACTGACCAGTCTGGAACCGAACGATGTCTTGTTTATTGATGAGATACATCGTCTCAGTCCGGTTGTGGAAGAATATCTGTATTCGGCAATGGAAGACTATCGTATTGATATTATGATAGACAAAGGCCCCTCTGCCCGGAGTATTCAAATCGATCTGAATCCGTTTACTCTTGTGGGAGCTACTACCCGAAGCGGATTGCTTACGGCTCCTCTTCGCGCCCGTTTTGGTATCAATCTGCATCTGGAGTATTACGACGACTCTGTACTTTCGCGCATCATCTTGCGTTCGGCTGGTATTTTAGGAGTTCCTTGCGATGTGGATGCGGCAGGAGAGATTGCTTCGCGTAGCCGGGGTACCCCGCGTATAGCCAATGCACTGTTGCGCCGTGTACGCGACTTTGCGCAGGTAAAAGGCTCGGGGCGCATTGATGTAGAGATTGCCCGTTATGCGTTGGAGGCATTGAATATAGACCGTTATGGTCTGGATGAAATAGACAACAAGATACTCTGTACGATTATCGACAAGTTCAAGGGAGGACCTGTAGGACTGACTACCATTGCTACGGCATTGGGAGAGGATCCCGGTACACTGGAAGAGGTATACGAGCCTTTTCTTATTAAGGAAGGTTTCCTGAAACGTACGCCACGCGGAAGAGAAGTAACCGAACTGGCTTACCGGCATTTGGGAAAGAACTTGTATCAGACAGAGCGAACTTTATTTGATTAAATGTTATGGCTGGACTGAAATCATTGGCTAAAGATACGGCTATTTATGGTCTGAGTAGTATTGTAGGCCGTTTCCTCAATTATCTGTTGGTACCGCTTTATACAGCCGTGCTTCCGGCAGCATCGGGAGGATACGGAGTGGTATCGAATGTATATGCTTATACAGCTCTGATTCTGGTGCTGTTGACATTTGGCATGGAGACCGGTTTTTTCCGCTTTGCCAACAAGCAGGACGAGCAACCGGAGAAAGTATATGCTAATTCGTTACTGTTTGTAGGAGGGCTTTCCTTGTGTTTTGTAACCTTGTGTATGCTTTTCCTGCATCCCATTTCCTCTTTTTTGGAATATCCCGATCATCCCGATTATGTAGGAATGATGATAGTGGTGGTGGCATTGGATTCGTTTCAGTGTATTCCGTTTGCGTATTTGCGTTACAAGAAGCGCCCGATTAAGTTTGCTGCCATCAAACTTTTCAATATCATAGGAAACATTGGTCTGAATCTGTTCTTTTTGCTGCTTTGCCCGTATCTGGCTCAGCATGCACCAAGTACTGTTTCGTGGTTTTATAATCCGGATTATCTGGTGGGATATATCTTTGTATCCAACCTGATTATGTCGGCTGTACAGATGTTTTTCTTTATTCCCGAACTGCGTGGATTCTCTTATCGTATGGATAGAGTCCTGATGAAACGGATGATATCATATTCGTTTCCTATATTGATTTTCGGAGTGGTAGGAATCCTGAATCAGACCATTGATAAGATGATTTATCCGTTCCTGTTCGACGATCGTCAGGAAGGATTGGTGCAATTGGGTATTTATAGTGCTACCAGTAAAGTAGCTATGGTAATGGCTATGTTCACTCAGGCATTCCGTTATGCTTATGAGCCTTTTGTATTCGGTAAGAATAAGGACGCAGACAACAGGAAGGTATATGCATCGGCTATGAAGTACTTCTTTATTTTCTCTTTGCTGGCCTTTCTGGCTGTGATGTGCTATATGGATGTGTTGAAGTACATGGTAGCACGCGACTATTGGGAAGGGCTGAGTGTGGTGGCTATTGTGATGTTGGCAGAAATATTGAAAGGTATTTACTTCAATCTTTCTTTCTGGTATAAACTGACCGATGAAACACGATGGGGAGCTTATTTTTCTCTTATCGGATGTTCTATTTTGCTTTTGATGAACATCTGGCTGGTTCCGCTTTATGGCTATGTAGCTTCTGCCTGGGCTTCGGTAGCCGGTTATGGCGTAATCACTTTATTGTCGTATGTAATCGGTCAGAAGAAATATCCGGTGCATTATCCGCTGCATAGCATGTTTTTGTATTTGCTGTTAGCAGGAGTATTGTTTTTCTTGTCACAATATGTGATAATAGAAAATCTGTTTTTCCGCTTGGCGTTCCGTACTGCCTTGCTGATTGTGTTTGTGGTTTATGTATTAAAAAAGGATTTGCCTGTACGAAATATTCCAGTGTTAAACCGTTTGATAAAGAAATAACATGATGAAAGTTAGAAAAGACAGAAAGTTCCTTCTTCGTAAGTTCTTCCATGAGTATTTGGATTTGAATCGCAGTAAAGAAGATGAGCAAATTACGGTCCATGCCATTCGTAGTGGAGTAGAGTTTAAGGGAACCAATCTATGGGTCTTGATTTTTGCTACCTTCATTGCTTCTTTGGGCTTGAATGTGAACTCAACAGCAGTAATTATCGGTGCCATGCTGATTTCTCCTCTGATGGGGCCGATTATGGGAGTCGGACTCTCTGTGGGGCTGAACGACTTTGAGCTGATGAAGCGTTCACTTAAGAATTATCTGGTAGCCACTCTGTTTAGTGTGACTACTGCTACTATTTATTTTTCTTTTACTCCGCTGGACGAGGTACAGTCGGAATTGTTGGCCCGTACTTCACCTACCATTTACGATGTATTTATAGCTTTGGTCGGTGGTTTGGCTGGGATTGTGGCACTGGCAACAAAAGAAAAAGGAAATGTGATTCCAGGTGTGGCTATTGCTACTGCTTTGATGCCTCCGCTTTGCACAGCAGGTTTCGGGCTGGCTACTGGCAATCTGCTTTATTTCCTTGGAGCATTTTATTTGTATTTTATTAACTCCGTGTTCATCAGTCTGGCTACTTTTATCGGGGTTCGTGTCATGCATTTCCAGAGAAAGGAGTTTGTAGACAAGGCGCGGGAGAAGTTGGTAAAACGCTATATCGTGGGAATTGCCATTGCTACGATGTGTCCTGCCATTTATCTGACATATAGTATTGTACGCGAAACATTGTATGTAAGTGCTGCAAATAGTTTCATTAGCGCAGAAATACAGTCTCCGGAATCGCAGGTATTGAGTAGAGAGGTGTCTTATCCTAAGCGTGAAATCAAGGTTGTATTGGTAGGAAAAGAAATTCCGGAAGAACAGTTGTCTGCCTTGCGTCTGAAGCTGGAACAATATAAACTGAAGAATACGAACCTGGTTGTATTCCAGGGAGTAAATAATGCCGGAATGGATATCAGCAACATCAAATCGATGGTGATGGAAGATTTCTATAAGAACAGTGAACAGCAGTTGCTTCGCCAAAAACAGGAACTGGATTCGCTGCATGAAGAACTGTCCGCTTATTCCGGTGCCAATCTGCTAGATAAAAAGATGGGACAGGAGATGAAAGTATTGTTCCCTTCTGTACGTGCTGTTTCTGTTTCGAAAGGCTTACAGTTGCAAGTCGATAGTGCCTGTATGGATACTTTGACTTTTGCCTTTATCGATTGCAATAGAGAATTAAGTACGGCAGAGAAAGAAAAAATGCGTAGTTGGTTAAAGGCACGTACCGGTGCAAATAAGTTAAGACTGATTGTAGAGTAAATAGAATAATAGTTACGATTTTTAATATCCTTCATGTGGACATCCTGTTTTTATGGGTGGGAAGCATGAAGGATTTTTTTATTCTTTATAAAAGCATCGATTGTTTATACTGTGGCTTTGTATTCTGAAAGATGTATTTATAGATTCAAATCAGAATATAATGCATAATGATTGCACAATAATCTATCTTTTTGTTTGGAAAGCTTATGTAACTTTGTTTTCATGGAGATAACCTTATATCTTAAAAGAGTAGTGGAAAATATTCTTGGGGGGAGAGTATTTTCACTATTATGTATAACATGAAAAATAAGATGATAATGAGTAAGAAAAGCTTGTGGGTATTGGGGCTTTTATTTTGCTATATAGCAGGGTATGGGCAACAGAAAGTAGGACTTGAAGAACTGGATTTGTCAAAAGTGTGGATGGAGTATGGGAAAGTGACAAAGGGGACATCTGTAACAGCCGAACCTGTCCTAATGGGAGGAAAGATAAGAAGTGATGTTGTAGGTTTTCATGCCAATGGACTGGCTAAACTTAAATTGGACGGAAAGTGTATACGATTTACGGCAAAGGTAGGGGTGGTTCCTACTGAGATTGATGTGGATGATTCATCTCTTATGGTACAGCCTTTGGTTGACGGAACAAAGCTTTTATTCTCTACAACATCGGATAATACGAAACAATTCAGAGCTTTGGTTGGAAAAGATGGAAAGGTCGATTGTGGAAGTGTGTCTTTAGTCTTGAAATTGGACGGGCGGGAAGTGTATAATAGTGGAGTACTTCGTCCGTCGGATGGATGGAAAACTATAGATGTAAATCTGGAAAAAGGCAACATCTTGGAGATGGCATTTTATTCAACGGAGGATGGTGCAAGTGGAGACAATGTGGTGCTGGTTTCTCCTCAATTGACTTATCAAGGTGAGAAACCGCAATTAGTGGATGTAAGTACCATGGGGAAAGGACCATCGCAGTCTGAAAGTGTCGTTCAGAATCTGGAAAAGAAATTATCATCCTTGCCTGTTATGAATGGTTTACTTTCTGAGAAAACAGCATTCGACTGGTTGCTTACACCGGAAAAGTCGCAGGCCGGGGTGTATCGTACGGCAGATGGAAAAGGGATTGTAATTGCCAATGCAATGGTTTCTCGTACTTTTCGTATATTCCCTAATTTGGCTACAGTAGACTTTACAAACCGTATGTTGGGTGAGAGTTTGCTTCGTGCTGTCAGCAGTGAGGGAAATTTATGGATTGATGGTAAGAAGTGGACACTTGGAGGCTTGGGTGGTCAGCCCGAACGTGCTTACTTGAAGGAAGAATGGTTGGATGATTTATATACCCTTCCGGAGTCATTCTTGGTAGAAGATTTTGAGGTAAAATCTTTAGAGGAATCCATTCGTTGGGCACGTAGCCGTTGGGCTTTGAATAAAGAAGCTGCCACCGGTAAGGAGTTGATCTTTACTTTACGTGGGGATAAAGAGCTGAAAGATGTGAAAGTGAAATTGCATTTTGCCATTTATGATAAGATTCCTGTCATTCGTAAATGGTTTGAAGTTGAGAATGGCTCCTCTATGCCGTTGAATATCGATCATTTTCAATTGGAATATCTGGCTTTTGCTGAACCGGAATCTCCGGGTGCCGGTGATCCTGCTACATTCCGTCTTCCCAATATTCATGTAGAAAGCGATTATGCTTGTAACGGTGCTTTTACAGAGAAGGAGACAGATATTACAGAGAAATGGGTCGAAGACAAAGATTATACTTCACAACGTAATTATTTGTTACAGACACCTTGCATTTTGCAAGTTGCTCCTCCTATAGGTCCGGATCAGTTGATAAAATCGGGAGAACACTTTTCGTCGTTTGGAGTATACGAAATGCCTTTTGACAGTGATGACAGGGAACGGAAAGGACTTTTTACCCGACATTTCTATAAAACGGTAGCCCCTTGGACTACAGAGAATCCTATCTTTATGCACCTCACCTCAAGCGATCCGGAAGTGGTACGTAATGCCGTAGATCAATGTGCGGAAACAGGTTATGAAATGATAATTTTGAGTTTTGGATCGGGAGCCAATGCTGAGGATGTGTCGGAAGAAAATATAGCTCGTCTGAAAGAACTGGTAGATTATGCAAACAGTAAAGGGATAGAGATGGGATGCTATGCCTTGTTGGCAAGTCGGTGGATCAGTGATGAAGTGGATGTGATAAATCCGGAGACTGGAAAACGTGGTGGTATGCATTTCGGCAGTTCGCCTTGTCTGTGTAGTGAATGGGGATATGATTATTTCCGAAAGATAAAGACCTTCTTTGAAAAAACAGGAATGAGCTGTTTTGAACACGACGGTTCTTATCCGGGTGACGTCTGTGCTTCGACCACACATGCTCATCACAAAGGTTTGAAAGATTCTCAGTGGAATCAGTTTTATAAGATTACCGAGTTGTATCACTGGATGTGTGAGAATGGTATCTATCTGAATGTGCCGGATTTCTATTTTTTGAATGGCTCAACTAAAGTTGGAATTGGCTATCGGGAGGTAAACTGGTCTTTACCCCGTGACCGGCAATTGATTCACACCCGTCAGTTGAATTACGATTGTACCTGGGAACGTATTCCTTCTTCTCTTTGGAGTTTTGTTCCACTGGTTGAATATCATGGGGGAGGCAAGGCTGCTACTCTTGAACCATTGAGTGAACATTTGTATGAGTATAAAATGCTGATGTTTCAAAACTATGGAGCAGGAGTGCAAGCCTGTTATCGTGGACCTCGTTTGTATGATACTCCGGAAACCAAACGGGTGGTAATGGAAATTATAAATTGGTATAAGAAGTATCGTCGGATTTTGAATAGTGATATCATTCATTTGCGAAAGCCAGATGCACGTGACTGGGATGGACTGATGCATGTGGATCCCAAAGGAAAGGAAAAGGGACTGGCGATGTTCTTTAACCCAACAGATAAGGAGATGACTCGTAAGATACAGATTCCTTTGTATTATACTGGGCTGAAGGAAAAAGTCAGTGTACGAGAACAGGAAGGAAAGCGTGTGGTTTACCGCTTGAACCGTGAGCTTGAAATAGAACTGACTGTCAAGATTCCTGCTAAAGGGTATACTTGGTATGTATTTGAGTAAGAATCTAATATATTTGATGAAATGAAGTATAAAATTGTGTGTATGGGTGCACTGATGCTTTTTTCAAACTCTTTATGGGGGCAAAAGGCTCAGATGAATCTAAGTATTGAAAAAGAAATATTGCTGTCCGCTAAAAGTCAGTAAGCGATGAAATATCCATCCGCAGTGCTGTT